>OLSO01000696.1_pt1 | contig 30995 bp, 23 predicted proteins | sample 1672441 | NCBI WGS metagenome assembly OLSO01 (sample SAMEA3136686, study PRJEB25190) | human gut metagenome | biome: human gut; feature: human-associated habitat; material: faeces | place: Austria | collected 2013 | reverse complement strand
TATTTTGAATGAAATGCTGGAACATGCAGAAAAATTCCACGAATTTGAAAATTCCGTTTCTTTCATGATCCGCACGCAGGAAGCCAAGCAGGATCCTCTTCTGGCAAAAGTGCTGAAGAGGTTTCCAAAGATTTCCATCTATTACGATTCCTTTGAGGAAAACATCGAACTTCTGGGAAGAAGAATGTACGTTGATCCGGACAAGCTTCCGCTGATCCTGGTAACAAATGGCGAGTCTGTAGGGATTTATGCAACCAGCGGATATAATGTTGGAACAGGCGACATGCTGATCCGTATTATGGAAGAAGTGCCGGAGGCGTAAGTATGAGCAAATACACAGAAATTCACCCAGATGGACAACGCGCATACCAGTTTGTAGCTGACACGGCATACGTCCGTGAATCCGGCACAAAGGGTGAGCACAAAGCAGCAGAATACATTCTAAAAGAAGCAGAACAGGCAGCTGCCCAGCCAGGAAGGTGCGCCTACATCCAGACACCCCGCATGGAATTTTTCCAGTGCCCGGATTTTCAGCAGAAAAAGGCAGAGCTGGTAATCTGCCAGCCTTATGAGAAGGCTTATCCGGTGCGTGCCTACCTGAATGGCGCCTGTACCCCGGAAGAGGGCATCACAGTACCATTTCTCTTCGTAGGAAAAGGAGACGACATCAGTCTTTCCAAGGCAAAAGGGGCAGTTGTGCTGGTCTGCGATCCTATTCGTGAAGATATGATAAATAAAATAAAAGCAGCAGGTGCACTTGGCTTTGTAACCGTATGCGGCACGCCGCTGGATCAGGGGGAAGACCGGATTCCAACCCAGTACCGCCGCAAGGCAGGTGATCTTCCAGGCGCATCTGTCCATTACCTGGATGCAGTGGAAATCGTGGAGAAACAGGCATCCAAGTGCTGCCTGAACATCCAGCAGAGCGAGATTTCCCGCAATTCCGCCAATGTAGCAGTACGCATTCTGGGAACTGATTTTCCAGAAGAAATCGTTACGGTAACGGCTCATTATGATTCTGTTCCGGAAGGTCCTGGCGCATATGACAATATGTCCGGCGTAGCCATGGTGATGGAAGCTTTTCATCATTTCGCAGAACACAGACCAGCCAGAACCATGGAGTTCATCTGGTTTGGCTCTGAGGAAAAAGGTCTGGTGGGAAGCCAGAATTATGTGAAATCCCATGAAGGAGAAATGAGCAGCCATGTGTTTAATCTGAATGTAGACCTGGCAGGGCAGCTCCTGGGAGGAAACGTTCTGGGAGTAACTGCAGATCCGACTGTCTGTGCAGAACTGAAAACCCTCATGGAAGAAAATCAGCTGGGTGTCACCATCAAAAACCAGGTCTGGGCCAGCGATTCCAATACTTTCGCATGGAAAGGTGTGCCAGCGCTTACCTTAAACCGTGACGGCTTTGGTATGCATACAAGACATGACACAGTAGAATATATATCCCCTCGCGCACTGGCAGAAGGGGCGAAAACTCTTTGCACAGCAGCTGCATGGGTGGCAAACGAGCCAGAATTTTCCTTTGAACGGGAAATTCCAGAGGATATGAAGAGAGAACTGGAAAAGTATTTTGCCTAATGTTACAGGAAAGGACATTATAAAATGAACAAAGTAATCGAAGAAAGAACAAAACGTACCGAATGGTACCGTGACGCCCGTTTCGGCATGTTTATTCACTGGGGACTTTATGCAATCCCTGCCAGAGGAGAATGGGTGCGCAGCATGGAGCAGATTCCACATGAGGACTACTGCCATCTCACCGAAGAGTTCACAGCTGAGAATTATAACCCAAGAGAGTGGGCGCGTCTTGCGAAAAAGGCGGGCATGAAATATGCTGTGCTCACAGCCAAACACCACGACGGCTTCTGCCTTTTTGACACCAAGCTGACTGACTACAATTCCATGAACGCAGCCTGCCACAAAGACCTGGTAAAAGAGTTCCTGGAGGCGTTCCGCGCGGAAGGAATCAAAGTCGGCCTGTATTTTTCCATCATAGACTGGCGCCATTCGGATTTCCCGCACTATGGAGATATGCACCATCCAATGCGCAACCATCCGGAATGCTCCAATGAAAACCGCGATTTCGACCGTTATCTGGAATTTATGTTTGGTCAGATCAAAGAGCTTCTTACCAATTATGGTAAGCTGGATCTGATGTGGTTCGACTTCTCCTACGGCGATATGAAGTGCGACAAATGGAAAGCCCAGGAGCTGATCTCCATGGTGCGTTCCATCCAGCCCTGGCTGATCACTGATAACCGTTTGGAGGGCAGTGCTGAGGACTCCGGTTCTATTCTTACTGCAAATCCTACCGAATATTCCGGCGATTTCGCATCTCCGGAGCAGATGATCCCGCCAGCAGGAATCCGTAATGAGCTTGGTGATCCGGTACCATGGGAGGCCTGCCTGACCCTGAATAACAATTGGGGATATTCCTCCAGTGACCGTCATTATAAATCTGCTGAAATGGTCATCCACATGCTGGTTGAGTGTGTCAGCAAGGGCGGCAACCTGCTCCTGAATGTGGGGCCTGATGCAAAAGGTCGTATTCCGAAGGAGTCTGTGAAGATTCTGGAAGAAGTAGGAGAGTGGATGGATGAGAACTCCAAGAGCATCTACGGCTGCGGCTATGCTGAGATCGATAAACCGGAATGGGGCCGCTACACTCGCAGCGGAAATAAAATCTACGCCCACGTTATGGAACCCCAGGCAGGAGCAATCCCTCTCATCGGAATCCACGGCAAGATCAAAAAACTCCGCCGTCTTTCCGACAATTCCGAGGTAAAGCTTACGGATTACTGGAATTTGAAGGAATACTCCCAGAATCAGTTCTTTTTCCTCAACGCTGACACCTGTGACAGCTATCCGCTTCCGGATGATCGGGATACGGTTGTGGAAGTAACGCTGGAAGAAACTGAAGAAGAAACTGAAGAATAAACTGAAAAATAAACAGATATAAGCAGATATAAAAAGAAATTAACAGAAATAAACCGAAATAAACAGAAGGGGACTGCCGGGAAATGGCAGCCCCTTTTTGGATTTATAAGAAAGCCCATCTCTGGCACTTTCCTGAATCGGGCAGTGTTTATATGAAAGCCAGAGCGTGTTTGAAAAATCATTTCCGCAATCTGCATGCCCCACTTTGCGATAGATTTTACCCGAATTCGGTTGCCGTAGCCCGCTACGGCGCCCTCATCCGAGCGAAATCTCCCACAAATTGTGACGCACATCTTGCAGAAAGCCTTTTTCAAACACGCTCTAAAGTGAAATTCTATTTTTTACTCTTTAAAACATTTCGCACGATCATACAAATGAGAATGGTAACCACCATATCCGGCAGTGTATTTCCCACAGGAATATCAATCCTCATTAAAATTCGGTACAGCACAAATCCGATCACCCAGATCACTGCATTTGTTATGTCAACTGACTCACCCAGGCTGTCAGTACGCTTCAGCAGGAAGAAATCGGCAATCTGAATGGCAATCATCGGTGCAAATACAGAACCGATGAGATACAGGAAATTAGTAATGTTGTCCATTGGATACACAATTGCAGCAATTGTTCCGATGATGGTTACGGCAATTGCGGCATATTTTCCATTAATTTTGGAAAATACAGATTCAGATGAAATTCCGGCGGAGTAAGCATCCAGGAATGTGGTGGTAACAGTGGAAAATACAATGATCAGAAGGCCGGCAATTCCCAGTCCGGCTTTCACCATAATCTGAGTAATGTCGGATTCACCGGTATAAATCGCTGCACCCATACCGATTACATACATCCAGCAGCTTACAAGACCGTAAACAATAGAGCTTACAGCAGTTGCTTTCACTGGCTCCTTCGCCTCGCGGGTATAATCACTGATCAGCGGCAGCCAGGACAGTGGCATTGCAACAGAAAGCTCAACCGCAGCACCAAAGGACATGGCTTCCTCGCCAATGGCAAGTGCAGTCCCGCCATCAAAGAAGATGAGCTTGCAGAGTACCAGTGTAAGGATAAAAAGTGCTGCCATAGCGATGGTGTTGATTTTTCCAAGGTTTGTGATGCCGATAAAAATCCACAGTACGATCAGTGCACCGATTACCAGACACCATACCCAGCTTCCGGTATGTAACACACCGTTTGCAGCCAGAGCTCCGTCGTAGATCATAATGGCAGTCCAGCCAACCAGCTGAAGTACGTTCAGGAAGGAGAAGAAAATCCCGCCTTTTTCCCCAAAGCTCATTTTTACGGTTTCCATTGCACTGCGGCGTGTTTTTCCGCCGATCACTCCGGCGAGGAAAAGCATGGTACAGCCAATAATATGTCCGATGATAATGGCAAGAAGACCTTTTCCAAAGCCAAGTGAGGCAAAATAGGTTCCGGTGAGGATTTCCGCCAGGGAAACACCAGCGCCAAACCAGATCAGGCCGTTTTCAAAAATGGAAGTACGTTTTTCGGTCATGTTATTTCGCCTCCTTATCTGGTGTTAGTTTTACGGCAGAGAATTCAGATTCTGCAGTGACAGAGGCTGCCTGTTTTGATGACACGCCTGATTCACCATTTGTGGAGACAGAGGCTTCTGCTGTAATCTCGTTATTTGACAGTGTGAACTCATTTTTAATTGCAAATCCGTGATCCATAGGACCGCTGCCTTTTCCAAGATCCAGCATAGCAGCAAGTGCTCCGGAAATATATTTCTTTGCCCTCTCCACGGAAGTATCCAGGTCAAATCCCTTTGCCAGATTAGAAGCAATGGCACTGGATAAGGTACATCCTGTTCCGTGAGTGTTTGGATTGTTGATCCGCTTTCCCTGGAACCATTTGTAATCGCCTTCGCGCCACAGAAGGTCATTGGCGTCATTCAGCTGATGACCACCCTTGCAAAGCACTGCACAGCTGTATTTCTCTCCGATGGCAGCAGCGGCTTTGATCATATCATCTGCAGTTTCTATTTTCATTCCGGACAGAACCTCTGCCTCCGGAATATTCGGTGTCAGGACTGTGGCCATTGGAAGAAGCTGACTTTTAAGGGCTTCAATGGCTTCATCATTGATCAGCTTGGCTCCGCTTGTGGCAACCATAACCGGGTCTACTACAATGTTCTTTGCTTCATACTGGCGAAGCTTTTTCGCAATGGTTTCAATCAGTGCGTTGGAAGATACCATTCCAATCTTCACTGCATCCGGATAAATATCTGTAAAAATATTATCCAGCTGGTCTGCCAGAAATTCTGGCGTTGCTTCCATAATACCTGTTACACCGGTAGTATTCTGTGCGGTAAGTGCGGTAATTGCACTCATAGCATATACTCCATTGCTGATCATTGTCTTGATATCAGCCTGGATACCGGCGCCTCCGCTGGAGTCACTTCCAGCGATTGTTAATGCTGTTCTCATAATTTTCTTCCTTTCTCTTGGCCTTGTTTGAAGCAGTTTCCACGAGTTATGTGTTACAACGTGAAAAAATCTTTTTACAAACCGGCACTGTTGTTATTTATGCATTAATTTTATATAGCGTCCGAAAGTGGTGCCCCCAGCCGAACGCTGCATTGCTGCCTGCTATATGGTCTGGTCTGTGCGATATCCGGGAGTCCATCATGCAAGCATGCTGGATTCCTGGCTTCCGCACAGGACTTTCATATATAAAAAAGAGACACCGCGGCAGGTGTCTCCGAAAAAAATCACTATGACTTCCTACGGCGGCATTATCCGCATCAGGTAAAGGGTCGAAATTCATAATTTCCTCTCAGCCTGTATACAAGCTCCCCTGTTGACCTTTCCATTATAGTGGCAGTGAGAAAAAATGTCAATAATAGAAAAAATTGCCTGGCTCTAGCAGTAACTACAAATTATCAAAAGATAATGTAAAAAGTGACCGTTCAGAACCAATGCCGAACGAAATAAATTTTTGTGCAAAGGAACGAAATGCTATATAATTTGTGTACAAAAAATATAATTTCGTGCACAAAAACGGCAAACTGTTCTCTTTTGGTTGTTGAAAAATTATGGTTATGTTAGTATGAAACATGAACGTTAGTTGATAGTTTTTTGACACTATCGGAAACAGGAGAGAGGCAGAATGAGAACGGAAGACACAACAAATATACAGCTATCTTTGAAGAATCTGTATCGTTTGCTCACTGTGAAAGATTATCCGGTGTACTCCACCGGAATCCTTATTGGGAAACATAAAAAAGGACTGACTCTGGGGCGTTTCTGGAATGAGTATCTGTTATATGAGTGGAGAAATACAGAGCATGGACGCATGATCTGGAGAACCAGCGGAAGTAAGAACCGATATCACTCTGAGTTCTGTAACCGCAGAGAAAATTTTCCTTTATATACGATCTATATGCAGGAAATCATGAACGGAATGGGACCGGAGTCTTTTGGAAATCAGATCGATCTTTTTGAGAAATTTCTGAATGAAAAGGAATACGACCATACTGTATTTATGATGAAAATAAGGACTTTTCTGCATATGGCAGGCAAGACAGATCCTTGGATGTCAAAAGAATGTGCAGACAAATTCCTTTCCTGGATGGACGGGGCAGAAGTGAACAGGAAGAAAATATCGGAGTCGTTTATCGCGGCCTGGTTTTTGACTATGCTAAGCCTCCATGCAATGTCTGGGAAAGAAATGTCCGGAAAAATCATGGAAAATCTGCGGAACCGCAGTGACCTGGAGCTTGAGGCGATATGGAACCGTGTACACAGTGCAAAGAGGGATAACAGTCCTCTTTACCTTACCTTGAGAAATAGTGAATTATGTACAGCTCCCCTTCCATCGGAGCATTTCTTCGGAAGAGAGGAAGAAATGTATGATTTGAAGGAATTGCTGCTTCGGGGCGGGAAATATCTGGTCTGCGGCCTTGGTGGAATTGGGAAAACAGAGCTGCTTAGGCAGCTGATCCGCTGGTGTGAACGGGAAGGTGCAGCAGAACAGATCGCAGTAGTACAGTATGAAGAAAGTCTGGTTTCCAGTTTTTCAAGAAGTTTTCTGAATCTGGAATCCCAGGATGAACAGCAGCGTTTCCATGAAAGCATATACAAATTAAACAAAGCGGGCCAAAAGGAAAAAGTAGTTTTGTTCCTGGACAATATGAATCGTACGGAAGAGGCTGACCGGGAAATCGCAGAACTGAAAGAACTTCCCTGTACGATTTTTGTGACCTCCAGACAGGAGCCGTTGGAGGGCTTTTCCTCCTTTGCTGTGGGAGCACCGGAGAAAAGTGCTTTAGGCCTTATTTTCCGGGATAATTATGGGCGCGTCCTTCCGAAAGAGGAAAGAGAAGACCTGGGCCGTTTTCTGGAAAAAGAAATCTTCCGCCATCCGTTGACCTTGCGTCTGCTGGGAAAAGCAGCCGGTTCACAGATGTGGACTTTGAAAAAGCTGAAAACAGAAATTGAAAATAACTGGTCAGAGACAGCAGGAGAGACCGGTCTTTTGAATATGTACCGCAGATTGTATCAGGTGTCCGATTTCGGAATCTCCGGAAGCCGCCTGATCCGTATGTTTGCAATTCTGCCATACAGGACAGTAGATGCTAATTTTACAAATATGTTTTTTCAGGGCTTTGTGAGGGAAAATGATGAGTTAAAAACAGAACTTCAGAGACTCTGTCAGCTTGGCTGGCTGGAGGAACTGCAGGAGGGATACCGCATGCACCCTGTAATTGCAGAAAGTATCCTGATTCAGGCACCCCAGGAAGATGAGTTTGCCCCATTCTGGGAGAGAGCGCAGAAATGTTTTTTCATAGGACAGGCTGGTCCTCAGGATGATTCCAGGATGGAAGAAATTGCGGAGATCATCTGGAGTGCAGTTACCAGAATCAAAGGACAGATCAGTGAGAAGCTGCTTATGCTGGCAATCTGTGCAGTGAAGTACCAGGGCGTAACATACAGAGCTTCTACGGTAATTGAGGATATGCTGAAGCGCTGTCCAAAGGTTTCAGAAGAGACCTGGTTTATGGCGAAAAACATTTCCGTTATGTTTGATTCCATTGCAGAGAGCTATGATGAAATTTTCTATCAGCAGTTTGAGAAAAAGAGCCTGCCAAAAGAATGGCTCCGGGATGCATTCTTTGCCTATATGGAGCGCCTTCTGGAAGGTGGAAAGCTGAAAGATACACAAGAAATGATTTCCAGGATTCTGAAAAAAACAGATGATGTGGACATTAAAATATCTGCCGCACTAGGCAGGGCACATCTCTGTGAGCTTACTACAGAATTTGCAGAGGGAATCTTCTGGATCGAGAATGGACTATGGATGGCGAAACAGAGCGGACACACTGACCGTGTGGGAGAAATGCTTTACCGCAAAGCTGCGCTTCACAGAGGGCTGGGAGAAAGAGACGCCATTGTCAGATGCCTGGAAGCCTGCGAGCAGATACTGGGAACACAGCTTGGAAAAACATCATTCGATATTTATATCTATCAGATGCATACCTGGGTTGCCTGGCTGGATCAGGATCAGGAAAAAGCATTAGAATACATGGAGAAGTGTAAAGATACCACTCTGGTTTACTGGGGTATGAAGCACCAGGGATATCTGGCTACCTGTGAGGAACTGGGAGTTGCATATAACCGGGTAGGAAGAAGAGCGGAATCTCTTGAGAATCATTTCCTGGTAAGAAATACCCTGCAAAAAGATGCTTCCAACGAAAGTAGTATGCTTTGCATTGTGAACAATAATATTGGAGTTACTTACCTGGATGGTAAAGATCCTGAGAATGCGGTGATCTATCTGAAAGAGGCTTACCAGCTGGCCAAGGAGAATAATCTGGGGGAAATTGCAACTGCGGAACCCGCCTGGAATCTGTCACGGGCATTCCGTATGATGGGAAATGAGGAAGAAGAGAAAAAATACCTCCAGATCGCCTTAGAAAGATTTGAGAGGAATTATCCGTTGGAGCATCCGAAGAGGGTGGCGGCGAAAGAAAGAATGGAAGAAATCCATTTTTGATATTTTATACAATAGCATACGTGAAAAAGGCTTTTTGCAGATACTGAATTGCAAAAAGCCTTTTTCGTACACGCTCCAGGAACAGTTATATTATAATTCCAGAATTAAAACCTGATAACCGTGCAGCGTAATCTGGTCACCAGAAGAAATCAGATCCGGATAATTATTGATCAGCACCTTTTTGCATTCTGATGGAAGTGTGATTTCCTGCTCATCCCACTGATAATTACCAACAACCAGCAAGGTTTTGTCCCCCTTACGATAGTAAGCCATCAGATTATGTCTGTCTTCCATAAATGGAATCAGAGCACCGTACACGACGGTTTCTTTGTATTCCGGACTTTTGCGAAGAGCAATCAGTTTCTTATAGAAATTAAGTACAGAATCCGGGTCACCAGACTCTTTTTCCACATTAATAGCGGTATAATTGGGATTTACCCGAAGCCATGGTGTACCGGCTGTAAATCCGGCATTTTCCCCACCGGTCCACTGCATTGGGGTACGGGCATTGTCACGGCTGCGGCGGGCAACAGCCTTCAAAGCTGCTTCAGGTGTAAGTCCGGCATCGAGTGCAACTTTATACTCATCCAGAGTTGAAATATCATCCACCTCGTCAATAGATTTGAATGGGATGTTTTCCATGCCAAGTTCCTGTCCCTGATAAATGAAGGGGAGTCCGCGAAGCATGAAATTCAATGCTGCCAGCATTTTCTTGCTTGTGTCACAGCAATCACCCTCTGGAATATAGTGGCTGACACCACGGGGTTCGTCATGGTTCTCAATAATATTGGAAACAAATCCGAAATCTCCCATTTTAGCCTGTGTCTCAAAACAGCAACGCTTGTAATCATCAGGTGTGATCTCTTTGCAATCATACCAGCCCTTTTCAGAGCCTCCGAAAATGGTTTCGTTAAAGTCGAACATAGAAGAAAAATAACCATTATTTCCAATGAAATCCGGAAGCTCATCATCTTTCGCGTTGAAAACTTCACCTACAGAAAAAGCATCGTGAGGCTTGAAGGTGCGGTCACGCATTTCTCCGAGAAATTCTCCGATTCTGGCAGCTTCCTCCAGCATTTTATTGATGCTGCAGAGCCCGTCCTCGCGGTCAGGCTCATAATTATGCATGGGGAGAGCTTTTTTGATGTTAATGATAGCATCAATGCGGAATCCGCCAAGACCTTTGTCCAGCCACCAGTTAATATTTTTGTATACTTCCTCACGAAGCTCTGGATTCTCCCAGTTCAGATCTGGCTGTTTCTTATGAAAAACATGAAGGTACTGTTTGTTGGTTCCCGGAAGATCCTCCCACACAGGGCCTCCGAAATAGGAACGCCAGTTGGTGGGAAGTTCGCCCTCTTTTTTATCTCGCAGATAAAAGAAGTTCCCATATTTTCCATCTGGATCCTCACAGGCTTTTTTGAACCATTCATGCTCGTCAGAGCAGTGATTTACTACAAGATCCATAAGAATATACATGTCACGTTTTTTTGCCTCTGCAATCAGACGATCCATATCCTCCATGGTGCCAAAACGTGGATCAATGTCATAATAATCGGAAATATCGTATCCCTGGTCTGCCAGTGGAGAACGATAGCAAGGAGAAAGCCAGATGATATCCACTCCAAGATCCTTCAGATAATCCAGTTTCTCTATAATTCCAGGCAGATCGCCGATTCCGTCATTGTTTGTGTCATAAAAGCTTTTCGGGTAAATCTGATAAGCAACTTTATCCTGCCACCATTTTCTATCCATAGTAAAAATCCTCCTTTATTTGCTTCTGGAATCTCATTATACATATATATTTTGGGAAAAACTTCCCTTTATTTGATGAAAAAGTACGAAATTATGACAATTCCTGGTTCTCTTTCCGGTATTTCAGCGGGGTTGTTCCTGTATATCTTCGAAACTCCCGGAGAAAATTCCCCATATTATTATAGCCGCAGTCCAGGCATATTTCGGTAACTGGTAGCGTACTGTTTCTTAATAACCGTACTGCCTGACGAATTCGGTATTCATTAAGATATTCAACTGGGGACATTCCAATTGCTTTTTTGAAAAAACGGCAGAAATATTGTTCATTTAGTCCGGCAAGGGAGGCCAGATCCCGGATGTATATTTTTTCCTGATAGTGATTCTGAATGAAGGTAATGGTGGTCTTTATGGTTTCTACCTGATGATTATTTGAGTGCTCGGTGTGGCAAAAAAGCTGATGGCTGGAAAGCTGGGCAAAAATCTGCAGCAGGGAGGCTTTTATAAGAAGCTGATCAGTTAATCCAACAACTGCTGTGCCAGACGCCCGGAAGGAGTGAAACTGAATGGCTTTGTTTATTGTTTCGAATACCTCGGGGAAATCGCAGTTTTGGAAAGCATTTATTATATGGAAAAAATTACTTTTTAAAGGTGGGAATACAGGGGAGTCTGCCTGGACAGATCTGGGAAAAAGTAACTGTCCATTTTGTAAAGGCTGAATGAGCTGGACCTGAATGGTATCGTAAAAGGGTGCACAAAGAAAATCCGGATGAAAAACAAGAGCATATTCCGGCATATTTTCCAGGGAAAGTGTGTGGATGCTGTGCAATTCACCGGGATTAATGAAATAAAAGCATTCTGAAGATATATCAAAAGTTTCCATATTAATTTCAAGTCGGAAGTTTCCTCCAGGGAAATATAAGATTTCTATTTCTTTATGCCAATGATGTTTCACTATCATTCCCCGCCCGGTTATCTGGGTTCTATAAAAAGCGCAGGGAAAAGCCTGCGTGCCGTGGGGCGCATTTTCTTTTAGGTCAGGTGATGGCTGCTGGTACATAGTGTTGCCTCCGGAATGTGAAATGATAGCAAAAATGGAAATGATTTTGCGTTATATTGACGCTACCATGGATGGCAGGGAATGTCAATGGGGGAAGCCGGCAATTTAGCAGATACGCCACACCAGTAAAATACGAAGCATTTTGGAGGTTGGCGCTGAATAAAAGAAACAGTTGTTTTGAAAAAAAACCGTTATACTAAAGAATACTTAGTGTAACGGTTTTTGTGCCTGGATGAGCGAGATCGCCGATGCGGCAGGAATCAGCAAATCCCTGCTGGTCCATTATTTCCGTAACAAAAAGGGCGACCTGCGAAAGGAGTGACGGTTTATGGAGGCAGTTAAGATTACGAATTTATCAAAATATTATGGCAAAAACAGAGGCATTGTCGACCTTGATCTTACGGTGCCGAAAGGAGAATTCTTTGGATTTATCGGCCCCAATGGTGCAGGAAAATCAACAACAATCCGCACGTTGCTGGGATTAATCGCTCCCTCCGGAGGAAATGCAAAAATTTTTGGTATGGATATAGTCAAAGATAAACAGGCTATCTTACAGCGTGTCGGATATCTTCCGTCTGAAGCAGCATTCTATCCCGGCATGAAAGTGAAAGATGTTCTGAAACTGTCTGCCGATTTGCGCAAAAAAGATTGCTGCGCCGAGGCGAAATCACTCTGTGAGAGATTGCAGCTTGATACGGCACGAAAGGTGGATGAACTTTCCTTCGGCAACAGAAAAAAGGTTTCCATCGTCTGTGCTTTGCAGCATTGTCCGGAACTTCTGATTCTGGATGAACCCACCGGCGGTCTGGATCCACTGATGCAGAAAGAGTTCTTTGATATCCTGCAGGAGCGGAATCAACAAGGAACAACAATTTTCCTGTCCAGCCATGTCCTTTCGGAAATTCAGCGCAACTGCACCCGTGCAGCACTTATTCGTAACGGCAGGATCATTGCCTACGACAGCGTTGACTCTCTTTCCAAAACGAATGCCAAACGTATCACGGTTCATGGACAGGTAAATCTTGATAAGCTGGAGGGTGTTCGTGGCAGGAAAGATTCGGTCGATTCCGTCAGTTTCTTGTTCAGTGGTAACATCAACGATTTGATTCGGACGTTCTCCACCTGTCAGGTAACCGATCTGACGGTCACTGAGCCGGATCTGGAAGAAATCTTTCTGCATTATTACGAAAAGGATGGTGATACCGTATGACATTTGTGAAGCATGAACTGAAGCAAGGAAAAGTTTCGTTTCTGATATGGACAATATCCATCGGATTTTTGCTTGCTGTCTGTGTTTTCCTTTTCCCTGAAATGAAGGGACAGATGGATGGTATCAGCGAGACATTCGCATCCATGGGATCTTTTACGGCGGCCTTTGGTATGGATCGCCTGGATTTCGGTACGCTGATTGGGTTTTATGCCATCGAATGCGGCAATGTACTGGGGCTTGGCGGTGCGCTTTATGCAGCGCTTTGCGCTGTCAATATTCTCAGCAAGGAGGAAAAGGATAAAACAGCGGAGTTTTTACTTGCTCATCCTGTCAGACGGACAAAGATTATCACCGAAAAGCTGATTGCTGTTCTGATTCAAATTACAGCGTTGAATCTGATCATCTATGCACTTTCCGTCGGCTCTATGTCCATGATCGGTGAGGAGATCCCATGGAAAGAAGTGAATCTGCTGCATTTTGCATACTATTTGCTTCAAATGGAACTGGCTGGTATTTGCTTTGGTATTTCCTCTTTTCTGCGCAAAGGAAGTGCCGGTGTCGGGCTTGGCATTGCGGTGATGATGTACTTTTTGAATCTGGTAGCTAATATTGCCGAAGTTGCGGAGTTTTTGAAATACATAACTCCCTTTGGGTATTGTGATGGTGCAGATATCGTAAGTAATGGAAATTTGGATGGCACAATGGTTGCCATCGGTATTGTAATGGGCATCGCAGGCATTGCTGTTGCCTATCTGCATTACACCAGGAAAGATATTTGCTAAGGAGTGCATTCCGACATACGTAAATATTGCACAAAAAAGCAAGGTGTTATATAGAAAATTTGATGATATTTTCAATACATGACATTTGTCATATTTTGCGTTTTGCGCAAATGGTAATATTGGTGTAAAGTTACAGGAAAACATGATTGAACCGTACCGACTTTGTGGTAGAAACGAATCACAAATCTGTAATCAAAACATGAACGGAGGAAAAAGAAATGAAAAAACGTATTTTGGCGCTTGTTCTTGGTCTGGTCATGATGACTTCCGGTTTGTATGGCTGTGCCGGCGAAAGCAAAGACACCAAGGAAGAATCCAAAGGAGAAGAATCTGGTGATGGAACTGAGGAAACAACACTCACTGTCTGGTGCTGGGATGAGAACTTCAACATTCCCGCAATGGAGACAGCAGGTAAATACTATCAGGCGGCTGGCCATGAAAATGTAAAGTTTGATGTTGTGAATGTTAGTGAGGATGATGTACGCACGAAATGTATAGCTGCTTTTTCCGGCGGCGTTACCGAGGATCTGCCGGATATCATTTTGGTTGGTGACTTTTGGGCAAAGAATTTCCTGACCAGTTACAAGGGTATGTTTGCTGATCTGACCGATGCTATTGACTTCAACGATTTTGCAAACTATAAAGTACAGTGTCTGACCGTTGAGGATCGCGTCTATGGAGTTCCTTTCGACAGTGGTACTGCCGGTATATTCTACAGAACGGATTATCTGGAGCAGGCAGGTTATTCTGCTGAGGATATGGTTGATATTACCTGGCCGGAAATGATCGAGATTGCGAAGGCGGTTCGTGAAAAGACCGGTAAATATGCATTTGACTTCCTTCCTTCTGAATGTGCCTTTGCCTGGTTCGACAGTGCGATGCAGTCCACCGGCGAATGGTTCTATGATGAAGAAGGAAACGCTGATTTCGTGAACAATAAAGCTGTTCGTGAGATGTTTGATGTAGTTAAGGAACTGTGGAATAGTGATTGCGTTTACCGCTCAGCATCCAGAGATTCCGCTGCTGTTTCAGCAATTCAGGAAGGCGAAGTTGCATTTTGCCTGACTGCAGTTTGGGGAAGCAACACGATCACCGCTGGGACAGATGCCTCCGGTTTGTGGGATTATGTACCCGTTCCGAAGCTGACTACCACTGATTCTGCAAGTGAGTATACCAATATGGGCGGTTCCAGCTGGGTTGTACTGGAAAATTCAGCAAATAAGGATGTGGCCGTTGACTTTATGAAGACCATCTTTGCCGGCAATCTGGACTTCTATGATCAGATTCTGGCTGAGCAGGGCGCTGTTGCTACTTATCTTCCGGCCAGCGAGAGCGAAGCCTATAACCAGCCGGTAGAATTCTTCAACAATAAACCGCTGTATGCTGATTTCGCATCTTGGGGAGCAAATGTACCTGCGGTTGACTACGGTACCAATACCTGGACTGCTAATGCAGCTATTCAGGCTTATCTGCAGAATTATATAGATTCAGAGATGACGCTGGATGAGGCACTGGAGAAGGTTCAGGAGAACTATGACCAGCAGGTGGGTAAATAATTTTTGGTATTTGCCAGTGTTCCTTATGTTTTTCCAGCCACTTTAGTGGCTGGAAAAACAATATATGTGTTATACGGAGGTAAAAAAATGAAAAAAAGAACGTTAGCGAACGGCTCATGGGTCGCTTTCTCCCTCCCGGCAATTTTCTTTGTACTTGCATTTATGTTATATCCTGTTATTTATTCCCTGGTGTTGTCTTTTTATTCTCATCAAGGACTGATGTCGACATTTGTGGGTATTGGGAATTTTAAAAGATTGCTTTCCGATGGAATATTTTGGAGCTCACTGTTCAATACGTTGTTGTTTTTAGCAATCCAGGTGCCCATTATGCTGCTTCTGGGTCTTTTCTTTGCATATTTACTTCAGACAGATGGTTTGAAGGGCCGTGGCTTTTTCCGAATGGCACTGTTCCTTCCCTGTATTACGTCACCGGTAGCATACTCGATTGTTTTCCGGACTATGTTCCAGTTTGACGGCCTGATCAACGGGATTCTGCAGTCGCTTCACCTCATAGACAACCCAATCTCATGGCTGACAGAAAAAAACTTTGCACGTGTGGTAATCATCATTGCCCTGTGTTGGCGCTGGACCGGTTACAACACGATGTATTACATTGCGGGGCTTCAGAACGTCTCCAAAGATACGCTTGAAGCGGCGCGAATCGATGGCGCCAATGCCTTTCAGGAGTTTTTTCACATTGTAGTTCCTCAGTTGAAGCAGGTCATTGTGTTTACATCCATTACGTCCACGATTGGTACACTGCAGCTGTTTGACGAGGTGGTGAACCTGACCAGCGGAGGACCTGCCAATGCTACGTTGACTGTGGCACTGTATACCTATCAGCAGTCGTTCCTGAATGCGAATAACTTCGGTTATTCTGCGACGATCAGCTGGGTGGTTGTGTTTATGATCGCCGGGTTGTCATTGGTGCAGCTGCGGCTTACGAGGGAGGCGAGTTGATATGGCAAGAACAAAGAAATACCTCAAGCGCTTTCTGATCTATCTGATACTGAGCATCGCGGCATTTGTTTCTATTTTTCCGTGTTATTGGATGTTTGCAGGTGCGACGAATACCTCTAAGGATATTTCAGGCGGAAGAGTCCTGCCGGGTACCTATCTGATGGAGAATCTGCAAAAACTGTTCGAGGATTATCCTGTATGGGCCGGCTTGATGAATTCCATAAAAATCGCTCTTTTGAGTGTTGTATTGAGTTTGATCGTGACTTCATTGGCTGCATATGGATTCGAAAAATTTCGCACCAGGAATTCCGAAAAAACGTATATCATTTTCCTGATCGGCATGATGATACCGCAGACTTCTCTTGTGATCCCTCTTTACAAGATGATGGCGAACATGGGGCTGGTCAACACCCATACATCCATTATACTGCCTGCTGTTGGCTCTATTTTTCTAATGTTTTTCTTTAGGCAGAACTTCAAATCTTTTCCAAATGAAATGATCGAGTCTGCCAGAATCGATGGAGCCGGTGAGCTGCGGATCTTTTTTCGGATCGTGTTCCCCAGCATGAGGGCAACGTTTGCGGCAGCAGCGATCTATGCGTTTATGAACTCGTGGAACGCTTATATGTGGCCGATGATCTCTCTGTCCTCTGAATCAAAGAAAACACTGATCCTGATGGTGTCAAAAATTGCTTCATCTTCCTATGTGGCGGATTACGGTGTACAAATGGTTGGTCTGGCAATCGCGACGCTTCCCATGATGATTGTCTTTTTGTTCCTACAGAACAGTTTTGTGGATGGTCTTACCGGGTCTGTCAAGGGTTGATTGGAATTGCCGTCTGATGATTTTGTATTAGGTAATTGCGAAACGAGTTCGCAATTCTGATTGAAAGCAAGGACAGAATCCTGCAATGCAGGATTCTGAGGATGAAAAGTTGAAATTCTCAGGTCGCAGGCACAACAAATAAACCTCATGAGATTATGAAGTTGGTAAGTCCTATGCAATCAGTGGTTTTAAACTTCGAATGTACTTGTGCTGATGTATCCGGTCTGCGATCATCACAGTGACAAGCTGTGTGATACAGGCAAGCAAAAGGTCGGCATGCAGAGTTTTTTCGTTCTGCATTTTACGCCCTGCGAGGCAGAAGCTGTCTTTGAAGTGGTTAATGGATTTTTCAACATTCACACGGATTTTGTATATCTCATCCCATTGGGCAGAACCACGTTCCACACCGGGATAGGCGCGAAGATTTTTTTCCGGATAAATGTAGATCATCCTTCCGCAGGAAGAAGTGGTATAGGAAGTTTCACAAAGGCATATACGTCTGGATTTCTTTGCTACACTGTCCCATTCCCATTTCATTTTAGGGCATACGAATTTCAAGGTGGGCAGTTTGCTTCTCAGGTGAGACTTGCTTCCTTCTCGTTTCATTGGCAGAGAAGCGTCATGTGGGCAGCAAGGGATGCCGTATTCGTTAAAGGTATAGCCATTTTCTTCCATAGAGAGTTTTACTCTCAGAGGAATAAAGGCTTTTTCAAATCCGAGATCCCCAAAAGCGATTTGTAGATTTCAATGGTATCAAACGCGGCATCGCCAAGGAATGTTTTCGGATTGATAAGCGGATGTTTCCGGAAGTAATCAGTCAGAACCGGAAACAAAGCTTTTGAATCGGCAAGGGATTTATCTTCATCCGGAGAATCTGATTTCTTCCCCACAATGATATCCGGATGAGCATTCAGGAAATCTTTATTGTAAAAAGTGATATCGCGGACGATACCGAGCCCGTTGGTGATCATGCCGAATTTATAGGCATAGCAGAAATGTCCGTTGGTGTACATCTGCTGGATGGCCGGATTGGCGGCGGCATGGGTGGGCATAGAACCATAAGCAGCCTTGTAAGGATCAAAATTCTCATCAAAGTTGTGTGCTTTGGCAAATGCTTTCAGCTGTTTGATGATGCGGTTGGCATACTTTGGATTATTTTCGGTGCCCCAGGCTTCGATACCAGAGGTATCAAAGATAGTCATAGAAGCGAGATGAGGATCGAGTTTCTGGCATATCGGTTCCGTCAGATCAACCATACGGTCAAACATAGTTTGTAAGTCCGATAGGAAATCCTGCTTGGAACGGGTAAATTTGGAAGCATCCGGAACAACATCAAAGCCACAGAAATCACGCAATTCCTGTGAATACTTCAGAAATATGATCAAAAGCGAGTCAGTCGGGATTGAGAAAATACGCTGGAGCAGAAGTGCTTTGAGCATGGGATAAAGCTGATGCTTGCGAGGTCTGCCGGTTCTGGCGTGAAAATGAGTAACAAAAGAAACAGGAACAATTTCATCAAGATTTATGGTTTCGTCAAGAAGCTGAAGGAACTAATATTTGTCATTATCAAATTTATTTTGGCAATCATCAAAAATTTCTGCCAAAGTGAGCTGCTTATGTGGTATCATATAGGTACATCTCCTTTCTGGTGGATTGGTTAATAGTTTCTCGGCAACGCTATTTTACCATAAACCATTGAGGAGATGTTTTATTTTAGTAATAAAAAAATGCCGTATTATGCGGCTTTTGGCGTTTCGCAAACGCCTATGATTTTGTATTTGCGAAAGGAGAAAATATGAGAAACACTTTTAATTTGAACAATCACTGGCTGTTCAAAGACAGCTTTTCCGCTTGCGATGTACAGAACTTCTGTGCCGATGCGTATGAGCAGGTTAATTTGCCGCATGTAGTTAAGGAATTGCCCTATAACTGTTTTGGGCAGACTGACTGTGCAATGGTGAGTACATATGCCAGAAAACTGGAACTTACGGAAGATCAGATGCAGAAACGTTCCATTTTGGAGTTCCACGGCGTCATGGCTCAGTATCAGCTGTATGTGAATGGGCAATTTGTTATGCATCACAAAGGTGGTTATTCTCGATCCAGAGTAGATGTTACCTCGTATCTGCATGTGGGGGAAAATCTCATCCTTTTGATGGTGGATTCTCGAGAGGATAAGGATATTCCGCCCTTTGGAAAACCGATTGATTTCCTGACTTATGGTGGTATTTATCGGGATGTCAACCTGATTCTTGCCGATCCTGTCTGGATGCAGGATGTTCTGTTCCGTTACACGCTGCAGGAGGATAAGGTTATACTGCGGCCGGAGATACACTTCGACAATGCCGGTGAGGTATTCGATGGTGAGATTGTTGTAGTGCTCAAGAATGGAGAAGGGGAATGTGTCAAGGAATACACACGTTCTGTCACTGTCGCGGAGGGACTGCAGGTTTTAAGCCCGGAACAGGAGATGATGGATGCCCCTGTTCTTTGGGATATTGAAAATCCTTATTTATATACGGTGGAGATTCGTCTGCAGAAAGATGATTCTCTGGTTGATGGGATGACATTCCAGACAGGTTTTCGGACCGTTGCCTGCATGCCGGAGGGATTCTATCTTAATGGAAGACAGGTTAAGCTGGTCGGCTTGAATCGTCACCAGGATTATCCCTATGTGGGATATGCCATGCCAAAACGTGTTCAGAAGCGTGATGCGCAGATCCTGTTTGATGAGCTCCATGTGAACACGGTTCGTACTTCTCACTATATTCAGGCGGAAGAGTTTATTGCCGAATGTGACAAGCTGGGGCTTTTGGTTGTCTCTGAGATTCCAGGCTGGGGTGTGATCGGCGGTGAGGAATGGAAGCGTGTTTCCCACCAGGATGTGCGGGACATGATTATGGCACAGTACAATCATCCGTCCATCTTTATCTGGAGTATTCGAATCAACGAGTCAGATGATGACGATGAGTTTTATACCGAATCCAACGCCATTGCGAAAAAACTGGATCCGGATCGTCCAACCACCGGTGTGCGCTGCATTACAGGCAGCCATCTGCTGGAAGATGTATACACTTTTAATGACTTTATCCATTTTAATCATCTGCTTTTGCATGATAAAGAGGTTATTCTCCAGGCGCAGCAGTCTGTCACAGGTCTTACACACAAAGTACCGTATATGGTAAGTGAGTTCTGCGGACATATATATCCCACACGTCCGACAGACGGAGTGAAGCGGCAGACGCAGCAGGCTCTGATTCATGCGGCGGTGCAGGGAAAGAGTCTGGATCGCAAGGATGCTATGGGGGCTATTGGCTGGTGTGCTTTCGACTATCATACCCACGGCGACAATGGCTCCGGTGATAAGATATGCTATCATGGTGTGATGAGTGCTTTCCGTACACCTAAGTATGCAGCACAGTTTTATCGCTCTCAGGTGGATCCGGAGACCGAGATCGTACTGGAACCGGCTACTTTGCTGGCCAGAGGCGAATGTGATGACGGCACGGTCATTCCGTTTGCTGTATTTACGAATTGCGATTACATTGAGGTTGAACTTTATGGCAAGAATATCGGCAAGTTTTTCCCGAGCCTCAATTATGGCGGCTTAAAACATCCGCCTATCATTATGGATCAGAACCCGGGAACCTGGCGCGATCCGTGGCTGGCAGGCACCGTGATCGGCTTTATTGACGGCAAGGAAGTTGCACGCCGCACCTACTCTCACGACCCGTATCTTAAGGATCTGGAAGTGAAGGTGGATGATCTGTCACTGCATACGACGGTGCCGGATGCAACAAGAATTGTTTGTCGGTTCTGCGATCAGTTGGGTAATTCTCTGCCGCTGTATCAGGGCGTTCTGCAGATTGAAACCACGGGTGACATATCGGTGATTGGACCGACGACAGTTGCAACACTTGGCGGTTCCATCGCTTTCTGGGTGAAAACAAAGCCGACGGAAAAGTCGGGAGAGGCAACGGTTACCATTACTGCAGTTAATACCGACATTCCTTCCAAAACGGTTCGGTTGGAGCTGTCTCCGGATCTGACCATCCAGACACTGGATTAAATAATCAGGGAAGTCGCCAGAACGAAGAGTTGCAGGCCCGCATGGGCCTGCATGACTGGGCACCCGGAGGGGATGCGAAAGGAAACGTTGTTTTGATGGCTTCCGTGTTGGTGAGAATATACAGGAGGTATAACAAATGAGCAAGACTTTAGATAAAGATTCGGTCACTTGGGGACAAAAGCAGTATCATATCGCACTCAGTCCCGGGGAAATCGGAGAATATGTGCTGCTGCCCGGCGATCCCGCCCGCAGTGATATTGTGGCAAAATATCTGGATCAGGCGGAACTGATGGCAAACAACCGGGAACACAGAACTTTTACCGGTTATTACAAGGGTATCAAAGTCAGTGTGACATCCACCGGAATGGGTTGTCCTTCCTCATCTATTGCAGCGGAGGAATTGATCCGCATCGGCGCCAAAAACCTGATTCGCATTGGAAGCAGTGCTGCGCTGGATCCCAGAGTGAAAATCGGAGACCTGATGATCACCATCGGCGCCATGAAAAACGAAGGAACATCCAGATTTTATGTACCTGACGCGTTTCCCGCTGTTCCGGATATGGAACTGACCTGGATGCTGATTCAGACAGCCCGTGAAATGACTGCCGGAAGCGACCGGGATGTCTATGTGGGTATTACGTCTTCTGATGATGCTTTTTACGGAGAAAGTCCGGAATTTATAGAGAACCTGAGATCCTATAAGGTTATGAATCTGGACATGGAGTCCTCCGCTTTATATACAGTAGCACATATGCGGGGGGTACGGGCTGCAACCATCAATGGAACCTCCGGCAATCTGACCAATGCGGAGGTCATCTATACCAGGAAAAACGAACGGCTGCATGAAGCATGGGAGAAGGAGATTCAGGTCGTGCTGGAGACAATCTACCGCCTGGAGCAGCAAAAGCAGAAATAGAGGAATTCCATGGATATATTGAAGGATAAGATCAGACCGATGTATGGTAAGTATCTGGTCGCGGCATCCGGCAGCGCCATGATCTCGTGTGTATTCGGTATGATAGACGCCATGATGGTGGGACAATATCATGGACCAACCGGAAATGCCGCAATGGCAGTATGCAGTCCGCTCTGGAGTATCTTTTATAGTCTGGGTTTGCTGGTTGGGATTGGCGGCTCCGTCCTGTTTGGAAATCATCGCGGCAGGGGGGAAGACAGGACGGCGCAGGAGTACTTTACGCTGTCAGTCCTGTTCGGAATCGTTCTGACCATCCTTGCAATGGCAGGTATCGGTTTGTTTCATGAGCGGCTTTTGCGGTTCTTTGGAGCAGATGACGAACTGATCGTGCTGGCAAAGCAATATTTTATCCCGCTCTTTTTTGCCATGCCATGCTGTGTCTTCAGCTATATCCTGTCATCCTACATCCGAAATGACGGCAATCCGGCACTGCCCACGAAGGCTGTGCTCTACGGTGGCATTTTAAATGTTTTTGGCGATTACGTCTTTGTATTTATGCTAGATCTGGGTATTCTCGGAGCAGGGATAGCTACGGCAATCGGCTTGTATGTGTCGTCGTTTTTGATGCTGCTGCATTTTTGGGGGAAGAAGAATACCCTTCGACTTGTCTGGCCAACGCAGATTTCACGAAAGATCGTTTTTATTTCGGTCACTGGTTTCTCCACAGCCATCAATGACCTGGCCATGGGTATCATCGGCATTCTCTTTAACCGCCAGATTATGAAGTATTTTGGATCAAATGCGCTGGCGGTCTATGGAATTATCACTCAGGTGACAATTTTTGCCCAGTGTATGGCTTACGGAATCGGACAGGCAACTCAGCCCATTTTGTCACAAAATCTGGGTGCCGGCAAATATGGCCGCATTCGGGAGTGTCTTAGATATGGTCTTTTCACCTGCGGCTGTTACGGAGCGGTGCTGACGGCTGGAGTTGTGCTTATGCCAAATGCGTTCGTACATTTCTTTATGCGTCCGACAGAAGCTGTGTTGGAGATCGCACCGGCCATTCTTCGCTCTTACGGTCTGTCCTACATTCTGCTTCCGTTTAACCTGTTTGCCACATATTACTTACAGTCCATGATGAAGCCCAATCCGTCCATGATTGTTTCTCTGGCACGGGGGGCTATAGTCAGCGGTGTGATGATTATCGTGTTGCCGGTTATGGCGGGTGCCGATGCGCTGTGGTATTCTATGTTGATTACAGAGCTTCTGGTTGCCGCCTATGCCGCTGTTCATATGATAAAATGTACGAAAAAACTTGCTAAATAAACAGGGAACATGACTAGCCGTATCGCCGTGTCATGTTCCCTGATATTATGTAAAAAAAGAGCGGCAGTATTCATTTACGGAGACGAATGAAAGTCAGATAATTCTTCCTCAATCTGTCGGTATTGTTCGGCTGAGATAATGATCTTTCCCTTTTGGGAAGAACAAAGGCCGGTGGTGTACAGCTTATTCATGTGCCGGTACATGCTTCGCAGATTCATATTCAAATCGGCTGCAAGCTCCTCCTTTTTATAGGGAATCGTAACCGGGAATTGCTGACCGCTGCAGCATTGATATAGTTTAACAAGAATTTTGCGATACGGCGTATCCAACATGAGCGAATCGGCATTTTGCACGTGCTCTGTGAAAAAGACACACAGATACTGCATGGACATCATCATCAATTCCGGATTGGAGCGGATTGTTTGGAGGTATTCGGCCAATGGAATCTTGGCAAAGGTGCAATTGGTTGCACACCGCATGGAAACGCTGTGACGAGGCTGATTGGTGACCGCTTCGATCAATCCAAAGATTTGAATAGCGGAGCGCGTGGTGTCGGTATACAGATGGCCGAGATGACTGTATTTTTCCACGCAGCAGGTGCCGTCCAGCAGGATAAGGATACTTCTAATCGGTTCATCGATATGAAACAGATAGGTATCAGCCGTCAGCCGACACAGCAGATACGGTGGGATATCTTCTAAAACCAGCGGTTTTTGGCAGGCGTGGGGAAACTGATAAGCCTGTGCGATGGAACCGTGAAAATCTCTAATATAATTGTATATTGTATGTAAAAGAAGTGCTGTATCCTGTAGCATTTAAATATCCTCTCAAGAAAATGACACATGTCATTTTCTGCTTTCCCAGCATGTGATAACCTCATCTTACAGAACTCGGGAACAAATGTCAAGGAGGAACGACAATGATCAATATTACAGATATGAAAAAAGATGTGAAAGCAATAATTGATAACTGTGCGCTTACGCACGAACAGGCGATGATGAATCTGTCATCTGTTCCGTTGAATTATGTAGAGTTTTTTGATACAACCAGTAAGTTTCGTGAGTTGTTGGAAGCTGGTGTTTTATGTACCATGAACGAAGGAAACGGCACCTATGCACCGCGGTATGTCCTGCCGGATTATGAAAAACTGATGAGGGAGGGCTGTCAGTTTCTGCGTCTTGATCCGCCGAAGGATTTGTGGGAGGCAGTGGAGGCTTTGATGATTTTCTACCGTCATGTTCCGTCTGTTACCCATTTTCCGGTCTATCTGGGATCGGTGGATAAGATGCTGGAGCCGTTCATTGAAGACGAGGAAGAGGCAAAAAAAATCATCCGGCATTTCCTGATCTTCCTGGATCGTACTATTTCGGACTCCTACTGCCATATGAATATTGGTCCGGAAGCAACACGGGCGGGTCGTATGATCGTTGAGATTGAAAAGGAGCTTCAGAAGGCTATGCCTTCCATTACGCTGCTGTATGATCCTGACATTACACCGGATGATTTTGCAGATGCCTGTGTAGAATGTGCGCTGGCCTGCGCTAAACCGAGCTTTGCAAACCACAAAGAATACAGCAAGCTGTATTCCACACCTTACGGGATTGCAAGCTGTTATAATGCACTGCCTGTGGGTGGAGGTGCCTTTACCCTTTCTCGTGTAGTCTTGAGTAAGATGGCAGAGCGGGCAAAAGACAGTGAGCATCTGCTCAACGATCTGCTGCCGGATGCAGTGGAGGAGCTTTGTGGTTATATAGAGAAAAAAATCACGTTCCTTGTGGAGGAAACCCACTTCTTTAAATCCAGTTTCCTTGTGAAAGAGGGCTTTGTAAAGCTGGAGAGATTTACCGGTATGTTCGGAATTGTCGGTATGAACGAGTGCGTGAATATTCTGATGCGCAAAGAAGGCAAATCCGGAACCTATGGACACAGCAGTGAAGCGGATGCCCTGGCAAAGCAGATTTTGGATAAACTGACCGTACTTGTGGAAGGTTATAAGAGCCGGTTTTGTGACTGCACGGATCATCATTTTTCTCTCCATGCTCAGGTCGGCATTGCAGAAGACTTTTTGATCAGCCCCGGTGTCCGGCTTGCCATTGGCGATGAACTGCCGCTTCATGAGCATCTGCTCCACTGCAGCCAGTTCCATCCGTACTTCAAGTCAGGCGTTGGAGATATTTTCCCCTTTGATGAGACGGCCAAACGTAACCCTGACGCTATCGTAGATCTGATCAAAGGTGGTTTTAAGCAGGGAATGCGTTACTTCTCAACGTATGGATCTGATGCGGATGTGATCCGAATCACAGGATATCTGGTCAAGAAGTCCGACATTGAAAAGCTGGACGCCGGTATAGCGGTTCAGCAGGCGAATGCTACTTGGGGACTCGGTGAAGTCAAAAACAGTCGTATTCTGGAAAGAAAGGTTCGTAGTCTATGAAAGCTCTTGTAAACCGTATTATTCACAGCAGTGTTGTAGATGGCCCCGGGAATCGTGCAGTGATATTTCTGCAGGGATGCAACTACACATGCAGTTATTGCCACAATCCGGAAACCATTCACACATGTGTGCATTGTGGAACCTGTGTCACGGAGTGTCCGACCGGCGCATTGAGAATGGAAGACGGACACGTGACTTGGCGGGAGGAACTTTGCTGCCAGTGCGACTGGTGCATCGCGGTCTGCCCGCACATGGCTTCTGCCAAGGTCCGGGAGTATCGTGCGGCCGAGGTGATGGATCTTATCAAAAATGATATCCCGTTTATTCGCGGTATTACCGTATCCGGCGGAGAATGCTCGCTGCAGAGAGATTTTGTTGTGGAATTATTCGCTCTGGCGAAACAGCACGGCCTGACCACACTGATGGACAGCAATGGCAGCTATGATTATACACAAGATCAGGATCTGATGGCGGTATGTGACGGTGTGATGCTGGATGTCAAGGCGTGGAACGAACAAGAGCATCGGAAACTGACCGGAAAAGACAGTGGGCCGGTGATTGAAAATGCCATCAAGCTTGCCGAGGCGAGAAAACTGGAAGAGATCCGAACGGTTGTGGTGCCGGATTATCTGAATAACGAGGAGACGGTGGATCAGATTACGCGGGTGCTTTCGCCCTATCTTGAAAAGATGCAGATTCGTTACAGAATCAGTGCCTATCGCCCCTTTGGCGTCAGGGAGCCTTATCGCAGTGAATTTAGGGTGCCGACCCATGAGGAACTGGAAAGGCTGGCAGAGATTGCCCGAAACAACGGATTTTCCAATCTGGTGCTGATATAATATGTAGGTAATTGCGAAACGAGTTCGCAATTCTGATTGAAAGTAAGGACAGAATCCTGCATTGCAGGATTCTGAGGATGAAAAGTTGAAATTCTCAGGTCGCAGGCACAACAAATAAACCTCATGAGATTATGAAGTTGGTAAGTCCTATGCAATCAGTGGTTTTAAACTTCGAATGTACTTGTGCTGATGTATCCGGTCTGCGATCATCACAGTGACAAGCTGTGTGATACAGGCAAGCAAAAGGTCGGCATGCAGAGTTTTTTCGTTCTGCATTTTACGCCCTGCGAGGCAGAAGCTGTCTTTGAAGTGGTTAATGGATTTTTCAACATTCACACGGATTTTGTATATCTCATCCCATTGGGCAGAACCACGTTCCACACCGGGATAGGCGCGAAGATTTTTTTCCGGATAAATGTAGATCATCCTTCCGCAGGAAGAAGTGGTATAGGAAGTTTCACAAAGGCATATACGTCTGGATTTCTTTGCTACACTGTCCCATTCCCATTTCATTTTAGGGCATACGAATTTCAAGGTGGGCAGTTTGCTTCTCAGGTGAGACTTGCTTCCTTCTCGTTTCATTGGCAGAGAAGCGTCATGTGGGCAGCAAGGGATGCCGTATTCGTTAAAGGTATAGCCATTTTCTTCCATAGAGAGTTTTACTCTCAGAGGAATAAAGGCTTTTTCAAATCCGAGATCCCCAAAAGCGATTTGTAGATTTCAATGGTATCAAACGCGGCATCGCCAAGGAATGTTTTCGGATTGATAAGCGGATGTTTCCGGAAGTAATCAGTCAGAACCGGAAACAAAGCTTTTGAATCGGCAAGGGATTTATCTTCATCCGGAGAATCTGATTTCTTCCCCACAATGATATCCGGATGAGCATTCAGGAAATCTTTATTGTAAAAAGTGATATCGCGGACGATACCGAGCCCGTTGGTGATCATGCCGAATTTATAGGCATAGCAGAAATGTCCGTTGGTGTACATCTGCTGGATGGCCGGATTGGCGGCGGCATGGGTGGGCATAGAACCATAAGCAGCCTTGTAAGGATCAAAATTCTCATCAAAGTTGTGTGCTTTGGCAAATGCTTTCAGCTGTTTGATGATGCGGTTGGCATACTTTGGATTATTTTCGGTGCCCCAGGCTTCGATACCAGAGGTATCAAAGATAGTCATAGAAGCGAGATGAGGATCGAGTTTCTGGCATATCGGTTCCGTCAGATCAACCATACGGTCAAACATAGTTTGTAAGTCCGATAGGAAATCCTGCTTGGAACGGGTAAATTTGGAAGCATCCGGAACAACATCAAAGCCACAGAAATCACGCAATTCCTGTGAATACTTCAGAAATATGATCAAAAGCGAGTCAGTCGGGATTGAGAAAATACGCTGGAGCAGAAGTGCTTTGAGCATGGGATAAAGCTGATGCTTGCGAGGTCTGCCGGTTCTGGCGTGAAAATGAGTAACAAAAGAAACAGGAACAATTTCATCAAGATTTATGGTTTCGTCAAGAAGCTGAAGGAACTAATATTTGTCATTATCAAATTTATTTTGGCAATCATCAAAAATTTCTGCCAAAGTGAGCTGCTTATGTGGTATCATATAGGTACATCTCCTTTCTGGTGGATTGGTTAATAGTTTCTCGGCAACGCTATTTTACCATAAACCATTGAGGAGATGTTTTATTTTAGTAATAAAAAAATGCCATATTATGCGGCTTTTGGCGTTTCGCAAACGCCTAGATATAATATGTATAGAAAGGAGTTTTTTTATGAAGATGTTTATTGATTGCGATCCCGGTGTGGATGATTCGATTGCGCTGCTATTTGCGCTGTATCGTCCGGATGTGGATCTTGTGGGCATTTCTACCAGTGTGGGAAATGTTTCTGCTGCACAGGGGGCAGAAAATACACTGCGCATTTTGAAACTGGCTGGCAAAGAAGGGATGGTTCCGGTATGTGTGGGTGCAGAGACGTCCATGAAAGGAATCACGGAACCATTTCCGGATTTTATTCACGGAAAAAATGGAATGGGCGATGTGGAGCTGCCTTCTGCACAGCAGATCCCGGTCAACATGGATGTCTGTGATTTTATGTATGAGAAAGCCTGTGAGTATGAGGGCGAGCTGGTGCTGGTGACCCTGGGCCGTATGACAAATGTGGCAAACACCCTCATCAAATATCCGGACTATGCGAAAAAGATTAAGCGTGTAGTTTCCATGGGTGGTGCAGTGAACAATTATGGCAATGTGAATCCGGGTGTGGAGGCCAACATCGGAGGCGATCCGGAAGCGGCAGATATGGCTGTGATGGCAGACTGGGATATGACTATTGTCGGTCTTGATGTGACATTGCAGACACATCTGACGAGAGCGGATATCACATCGTTGGAGCAGTATTGTGCGCCCGGCAAAAAGGATGCAGTATCGTTTATTTCAGAAGAACTGCGATATTACATGAACGGAAGCCGTGTTCAGAATTATACCATGGATTACAGTCCGCTGCATGATCCGTTGGCGATGGTCGTTGCAGTGGATCCAAGTGTAGTGACCACGAAAAAGATGATCACACGGATCGAGTGCGGCGGGACTTACTGCCGGGGAAAGGTAGTCATAGATCTGCGGGAGCAGCCAATCGAAGGCAGGTTTGTGGAACACTGTCTGGATGTTGATTCCCGTAAAGCACTCAATATCCTGTTTGCTGCATTTCAGAACGAAGGATGATCAGAAAGGTTAAGCCGGGTGCAGCGTAAAAGAAGAAAGGGAAAGGGTATATGCGATGAATCATAGTATGTTGATAAAAAATATTCGTTGGTTGGTAACCTGTAATGACTGTGAGGAAGTGCTGGAAAACGTCTCCATGTTGGTTCAAGATGGTGTCATCGCTTCTATCGGGAAACTGGATGATGTGCAGGCCGATGAGGTCATGGATGCCTCCGGCATGATCCTCTATCCAGGTCTCGTTAACACCCATCATCATCTATATCAGACTTTCAGCCGAAATCTGCCGGCGGTTCAGAGAATGGAGCTGTTCCCGTGGCTTAAGTATCTCTACGAGATCTGGAAGAATCTGGATGAAGACAGTGTTTATTACAGTTCCTTAACCGGAATAGGAGAGCTGCTGAAAACAGGATGTACTACCTGCCTTGATCATCACTATGTATTTCCGGAAGGAAGGAGCGACCGGTTCCTTGATATGCAGTTTGCTGCGGCCGATGCCCTGGGTATCCGTTTTCACGCCACCCGCGGCAGCATGGATCTGAGCGTGAAGGACGGTGGTCTGCCGCCTGACAGCGTGGTGCAGACGGTGGACAAAATTATGTATGATTCCGAGGCGGCGGTGAAAAAATTCCATGATGCCAGCCGTTATTCTATGCATCAGGTGGCACTGGCTCCCTGTTCACCGTTTAGCGTCAGCGAGGAACTGCTGCGGCAGACGGCAATTGTGGCCAGAGAATTGGGTGTGCGGATGCATACCCATCTGGCGGAGACGAAGGATGAAGAGCGCTACCTGCTTGAGCGGATCGGTATGCGGCCGTTGGAGTATATGGAAAGTCTTGGATGGGTGGGCAGCGATGTCTGGTATGCCCACGGCATCCATTTCAATGATGATGAGCTTAAGCGGCTGGCGCAGACTAAAACGGGCGTGGCTCACTGTCCCATCAGCAATATGAAGCTGTCTTCCGGAATAGCTCAGATTCCTCGGATGCTTGAGCTTGGTGTACCGGTAGGACTGGCGGTGGATGGCTCTGCCAGCAACGATGGATCCAACCTGCTGGAGGAACTGCGGGTGGGCTATCTGCTGCACCGTTTAAATGACAGTGTCACAGCGCCCACAGGCTATGATCTTTTGAAGATTGCCACCAGAGGCAGCGCAAAGGTGCTTGGGCGGGATGATATCGGTTACCTTGCTCCGGGTATGGCGGCAGACTTCTTTATGATTCGAAGTGACCGTATTGCCCTCATCGGCGGATTGGAAGATGTGGCGGCTATGCCTGCCACCATCGGCTTCAAGGGAAATGTGGACTATACCGTGGTAGGCGGCAGGATTGTGGTTGCGGATGGTGAACTGGTGACACAGGAGGAAGGAAAACTGATTAGCCAGGCAAGACAGTCGGTATCGCGCTATTTAAATATGAATGGATGAGTTAAAATGATGATCGCTGAGTGTTGCAGATGATGCAGACACTCAGCGATCATTATTGTGTGACAGTAAAAATACCCCCCCTGCTATGCAGGGGAGGGAAGCTCTTTAGATATAAGTAATCTCCTGTGTTAAAATAAATGTAGGTCTGCAAACCACA
>OLSO01000669.1_pt1 | contig 31951 bp, 19 predicted proteins | sample 1672441 | NCBI WGS metagenome assembly OLSO01 (sample SAMEA3136686, study PRJEB25190) | human gut metagenome | biome: human gut; feature: human-associated habitat; material: faeces | place: Austria | collected 2013 | reverse complement strand
TTCCGCTTTTAATAGGACGAATTCTGTTTTTCTCCATATTGACGTTTCACTCCTCGTTTATTTTTTGGCGGGCTTTACGAATGCCCTTAAATATTGAAAATTCCGGCAAAAACCTTCGTATTTTACTGGTTTTTGTGCAATATCATGGCATAACTTTCCACAATAGCGCATTTTTAACTATAGCATAGCGATATTTAGCTTGTCAATACCCAATTCAAACTTTTTTTCAAAATAACAAGAGGCACCATGCTTCCTGCACAGTGCCTCCTGCTTTTCGTTTTATGTCTGTAGTATCTGCAAACTATTTTACGGTCACTTTTTTAACTTTAGACCAGTCAGAATGTAAATTCATCTGCTCACCATTGTATTTTACTGTCGTATAAGTACGAACTCTTACATAGTAAACTTTTTTAGATTTTAAGTTTTTCACTGTCTTTGTGACAACCGAGTTCTTTGTGATCTTTTTATTCTTCACAGCTTTTACAAAATTCTTATCTGTAGAATACTGTACCTGATATCCGGTTACTTGTGTCGTCTGTTTGCTCCATTTTACATCAAATCTCTTCTTTGCGGCTTTTAATGATTTTACTGTTACAGATTTCGGAGCAATCTTGAATGTCTTTGTCTTTGTTCCGTTGTAATCACCCTTGAATGTAAGAGTTACTTTGTATTTTCCAACGTTCTTGCAGTTACCTGCATATTTTACAGTGTAGCCTTTGATTACTTCTCCTTTTGCGTTCTTAACTGTTACTTGCGGTTTCTGTACTTTGCCATTGTAAATGTATCTTGTATTGGAAAGTGTAATTGACTTCGGAGTGGCCGCTACTTTTGCATCATCTGCATCTTTAGCATCTTTTAACTCTTTCAGTGTGGTCTCTGCTTTCTCAAGTACATCTTTGTTGCTTACCAGTTCTTTCTGTGCATCTGTCAGTGCATCGTAAGCTGTTCTTGCTTCTTTGATCGCATCTTCGGATTCCAGTGTTACTGTTCCGATATTTGTAATATTTTTAGAAACCTGATCTGCTGCTTTCAAATCTGCAAGATCTTTTTCCGCTTTCTCTAATACATCGTAATTTGTTACCAGAGTCTTCTGTTTATCTGTTAATTTATTGTAAGCTATTCTTGCCTGTTTTATCTTGCTCTCAGATTTCAATGTAACTGTTCCGATATTTTTGATTTTGGTTACTACAGCATCTGCTTTCTGCAAATCACTCAGTTCGCTTTCTGCTTTCTGTAATACATCATAATTTGTTACCTGTTTTTTCTGGTCATCTGTCAATGCATTATATGCTGATCTTGCAGCTTTGATTGTACTTGATGAGCTAAGTGTTACTTCACCGATTCCATCAATTTTTGTTTTAACATTCTTTACCTGAAGATCACTCAGTTTTGCTTCTGCTGTTTCTAATACATCGTAATTCGTTACCTGTTTTTTCTGGTCATCTGTCAATGCGTCATATGTATCTCTTGCATCCTTAATCGCATCTTTTGAATCCAGTGTTACATCTCCGATCGCGCTAATTTTGCTTTCAGCATTCTCTACCTGAAGCTTGCTCAGTTTTTCCTCAGCCGTTTTAATTGCATCTGCGTTTTTAATCTGTTCTTTCTGTTTGTCAGTCAGTAAATTGTAAGCTTTCTTAGCTTCTTCAATTGCTTTTTCAGAATTTAATGTAATATCATCAAGAGCATCAATTGTCTTCTGTGCATATTCTACAGCATCCAGCACTGTAACCTTGCAATATGCATTGCAGGCACCTCTTGTATCATCGTTATTATAATAACGTCCAGATACTACATAAGTTCCCGGTTTATCAAAAGATACTTTGAATTTACCATCTTTATCTACTTCAATATCTTCGCGGTAATCTTCATCTGTAACCTTATCTGCTCCATTCTTTCCGACGAAAATCATTGTATATGCACCATCTTCATTATTACATGGTCCATACTGTGGTGTGTGCATAGAGCTTGTATAACGATAAGTCAGTTCTACATCAGACCCAACCCCCGTTGTAACGTCGTCTGTCTCAATTGCGCTGTAAGGTGTGTAATCCTGTCCCGGTCCATATTCTCCAAAGAAACCATATCCAGGATATCCATATCCTGCGCCCCAGTTTCCGGCTGCCTGATAGAATGTATATTTGTCTCCGTCTTTTGCTTTATACTGTGCACTTACCGTAGGCGCATCAATACCATTTAAGCACCAGAGCTGATCCATTCCCCATCTAAACATATCTGTGATACATCCGCTGGATCCGATATCTACAGTTGCAAGTTCGTCTGTCATTCCTTTATCTGTTAATGCCTGAAGTAAGATATGAAGCGGTGTGATATAATCCGCATCATCCGGTGCATTTTTAATCTTGTAGGATTGGAAAGACGGTACCTCGTCTTTGTTCATTGTTACTTTCGTATACGGAAGAATGGTTCCGTCATCCTGTTCTGCTCTTACATAGCAGGTAATTGTATTCTTGTCTGATGAATCTGCGTTATCTGCAGCAGATACTGCCATTGGCAGGATAAATGCAATCATACAGATACTGACTATGGCAGTCAATATTTTGTTTTTAAACTTCATAAATCTGTTTCCTCCCTTTTCTCTTTTCTTTTATATATAAAATCTCAGATGATATCCGAGATATAAGCACTATGTAAAAGAGAATATGCCTGGCACATTCTTGCGCCGAGTGCGTTGCCTTGCGCCCGTGACACTCGTTTAACAACGACCGGACAGCTTACAACACTCTACCGTTTCGCGCGCTTGCGCATCCTCCCGGAGCTTTTTTATGTAATAGGAACGAAGTTTCCTATTACATAAAAATCCGACTCCTGAATCGCCCAATTCAAAAGCCGGATATATGCATACAAGAAAAACATCTGTCGCAGTTTCCATGCAACAACAGATTTTTCATTTATGTTTCAACTTCGGATTAGGCAAAGTCAAGGATGCAGCACTCCATGTATCTGACTTAGTCTGTATCTTCTCAATATGCAGATATCCAGACTTCACAGTGACCGTCTCGCGAGGCTTCTCACCTCATTCCATGGCCGGAATCTCGTTTATAAACGTTCCGGGCGTACTGACCTTTCTATATAGTTCTAATATTTGATACCCTGAAATTATTCCATGTTTCACACTTTTATAATCTCATCAAGCACCATACATCTTACTATACTTTTTGTCCTTTTTCTACTGTTTTTCCCATTTTATGCAAAGAATTATTTTGTTTTTACTTTTTTCGCAGTCGTCCATCCGGAATACAATTTTGTATTTTTTCCGTTTATTTTCACTGTTTTATATGTACGGATTCTTACATAATATGTTTTCTTCGCTACCAGTTTCTTTACGGTTGTCTTAACAACTGTATTTTTAGACGTCGTAACTGGTTTCACGGATTTTTTGAATTTTTTATCCGTTGTGTACTGGAGCTGATAACCCGTTGTCTGGGTTTTCTGTGCACTCCATTTTGCTGTGAAACTCTTTTTCGCCGCTTTTACGGATGTAAACTTCGTTCCTTTCGGCAAAATCCGAAATGTCTTTGTAAAACTTCCACTGTAAGTACCTTTCATTTTCACAGTCACTGTGTAACTTCCGACATTTTTGCGATCTGACGCATAAATCACTGTGTAGTCAGCGGATGTAAGTACCTTTCCTTTTGCATTTTTTACTTTTACATCCGGCTTCTGCACCTTTCCATTATATGTATAACTTGTTTTCGCAAGAGTTACATTTTTTTCCTGTATGACCTCTTTTTCCGGCTCTACTTCCGGTTCTTTTTTGAAAATATCCAGTGAAACGCTTGTGATCGGCGCTGTATAATCACACCCTGCCTGTCCGTCTCTGTTCTGATATTTCACATATGGGAATGTGATTGTAAGATCCGTATCATCCGGTGTAAGAGATTCTTCTGAGTAGCTGACATATTCTGTCACATCTCTCGTCTTTCCGTTCGTATAGGTCGCAATAACCTGCATACCGGATGGGTCGAATTTTTCTCCTTCTTTATAAGATGTCTTCTTCGGCTGCTTTGTCACTTCCAGTTTACTGATCGTCGCTCCAAGCGCCATCATATGGTTGGAATCATTGCGAAAATATAAAGTTCCGTACTCGTCCACGATCGGGTTGCAGAGTGCATACTGCGCCTGCGCATCAGACGGTGTAAAAAGCACAGTTCCTACATCATATGTATTTCCTTTATCAGTTTCCTGCTCCAGATCAGTGGCTTCCGTCTGTCCCGGTTCATCAGAGATCACACGGAGTTTCCCCGGTGTGTAATTATCAAAAAAATAGACATACACTTTTCCGGTCTCTTTCTCATATGCTCTTGTCAGAACACCACTCGTCTGCGGATATCCCTGCGTCGGTACAACATATGCAATCGACATTGTTTTCAGATCCAGCACCGCGATTCCATGTCCGCTGTATGCACCAAACTGTTCTGATCCCGACACGCCTACATATGCTCTTCCATTGTAAACCGTCGGTGTTGAGGTACTCATTGTAAGATCGGAGCCTTTGCTGTTCTCCAGCTTGATCCACCGCAGCGAATCTTTGTCAAACGTTCCGTCTTCATTCACAGAAATACGATAGAGATACCCTGATTTTGATGTGAAATAATAATCACCTGTCGGATTATCACCTTCTGTATCTTTCATAATATTACACCTGATATCCCCGGTAAATGGCAATGTCAGATCATCGATCACTCTTCCATTTTTCGGATTCATGGACAGCACATGTGCATATCCATCCTTATATCCACTTTCTCCGTCTTCCGTTCCCTGCAGCAGGAATTTTCCACTCTCATCCGCGTAAGTTCCTGCCCAGTAATAGCCGCCTTTTCCGGTATGTGTCCAGGTTGCCACTTTCTTTTCATTTGTCTGGGACGGGTCTTCATCTGCTGCCGAAATACATACATAATTCGCTTCTGCTGTCTCTGAATTCCAGAAACCGGTATAAATATATCCATTTTTATACGTAATCTGGCAGTTCGGCTGTCCACCGAGCGGATCTTCATAAACCCACAGCGATTCCATTGTCTTTGCATTGAATGCCTGGATTGTTCCCTGGCTGAGTCCGACAAAAATCATTCCGTCCGCATAAGTCGGTGGCTGGATTGCAAAGGACGAAGGTCTTGCAAGCGCACCTCCGCGTTTCACCAGTTTTCCGGTTATCGTATCCATTTTCAGCAGATTCTTACTGTCATATGTGTACAGATATCCGTCTACAAGAATCGGATGTCCGCAGTAACCGTCAAAATCATCTTTATTTGCCCAGTAGAGAACGCTGTCTTCTGCTTTGACCGGTGTCTTCTCATCTAAGACTACGTTATTATTCTCATCCCGGAAACTCGGCCACTGAGAATTCAGATCTTTAATTTCTGTATTTTCCGGCGCTTCTTCCAGTGTGACCGGAACTTTGATATCTTCCTCCACACGGAAATCTGTCACCCTGACTGCCTTGTAACCATTTTTTGTAATCGTATAGGAATACGGTATTCCAGGCAACAGTTCACAGATTCCATTTTCCGTATAAACAGTAGTATGATCCGTCTCATTCTGAATGAAAATATTTGCATCTTCCGGATCTACCTGAAATGTCACCTGAACCGGTTCTTTTTTCTTCACACAGATTGTGTATGTATTCTGCACAGTATCCAGATTCGCATGCGCAACCTGGATTTTTATCTTCTCATCTGCTCCATTTTCAGAAATCGGGACTTCTATATCCGACAAATCAGAATACGTCTTATCGCCAATGACTGCATAATAGCCGCCATCATACCAGTTTTCATTCTCTTCATTCAGGAAACTTCCGGAAAGGTTTACAGATTTCGTTCCTTTTGCAACATTTACCTGATATTCATAAATTTCCCGGTCAAACGCCTCTGCCGTTCCATTTGCATTTACAAATGTAAGATCTCCGGAAGCGTTTGATGCTTTCAATGACTTTAAATGCAGAGAACGCCGGATATTCATTTCATAATTCTGGTAATAAGTCACACCGGATACTTCTTTGTAAGTGACGATCGTCACTGTATTTCCATACGCACACGCTTCGATCACATGCCCCAGCACCGTTGCTCCTTTGCTCGTATTTACTGCTGCAATTCTTGTCTGCTCTGCCTGGGTTCCATCGGATTGCTTTGTCCAGACTGCTTTCACCTGATAATCATTTTGCGTATTCGCCTGTACATAAATGGCGCTGTTTGCATCCGGTACCGCGTACTGGTACATATGCCGACCAGATTCAAATTCCTGCTCCGGTGTAAACACTTCCCGTCTGCTGCCCATAGCAGCATTGTACATTGCGAATCCCGCAAGTCCGTCTTTGTCTTCCGGTTCTGCGGCGGTCACCGTCATTGTGCCGTCCGCAACCGCTTTCACCTGAAATGTCTCTTTTGCAAAATAGGTATCATCCTTTGATGCAATATAAGAGTAGGAAGCACCCGGAATCAATGCATACGTTCCATCCTCTTCCGGTTCGATCTCTTTATCTTTTGCATCTACAATGACTGCTTTCACGCCATCCGGTGTTTTCAGCGTTACCGGTACTTTTTCAACCAGATTTACTTTGAAATGATAGGTACGCGATTTTCCATTCGTGTGGGCAACTGTCACAGTAACCGAATTTGTGCCCTTGGAAAGATTACAGTTTCCATCTTCCGAAACAGTATCTCCATTTTTTACCGTCACGCTGTAGCCGTCCGTTCCATAGGTTTTCGTTTCTACCGATACTTTACTGCTGACTGTATCTGTCTCATATTCTGTAATATCCGGCTCAAATCCCAGATTCAGCGCACGACCTTTTGCATCTTTCAGCGAAATGTCTGCGGTCGGGACACGTTCAAACGTCACCTGGTATTTCTGCACCTGCACACCACTTGTGCCGGAAGAGTTTTTCACCGTATAACGTGCTTCCAACTGAAGTTTTCCACCAGTCATTCCTTCTTTTACACCGGAAGTGCAATCGTTCTTTTCACTTTCCCACGCAATGGTTTCTCTCTCTGCGGATGGCTCCGAATCCTGCGTATCTTCCTTTACTTCCCTCCAGGAAAGGACTGCTGATGCATTTTCCCTTTCCGGAAGATCCTGGCCACGCTCTGCATAGAGGTATACCTTTTCATTTTCCCCGGCACGGTCGTCCACCTCACAGGTTACGCTGTGTCCATCCGCATCCGTTTCATATGCATATGCCTGTTTTTTTCCATCTGCATCTGTCCGGCTTTTCAGTAATTTCACATCGCTAAACCATTTTCCGGACGGGAGTTCCGCCTGAATGGTCATACTTTTTGTAATCTTCAACTCTTTTCCGTCTGCGTTTTCATAACTGTTATAACCGCCATCGGATATTTCATAGCTGTATGTTCCTGGTCTTAAACTGATCGTTGTCCCTTTTGCCGTAACGGTGTTGTCATACGCATCTGTAAACTTAAGCGTCAGATTCTTCTGTGTTTTCCCGTCCTGCGTCGCATTTACCGTGATCTTTACGGCTGCCGCACTCAGATATTTTTCATATGCGGCAATTGCATTATTCAATTCTTTTAAAAGAGACGCCGCCACATCCTCTTCGGCATTGCGGTACGTTTTTCTTGCATTGTCATATGCCTTTGCACATGCCGGATCTTTCTGCACATGGTTCGTCATCTTCTCGTATTCTGCCATGCGAAAAAGCAGCGCACTTCTGCTTTTTGCATATTCTGTCATCTCAGTAAATTCTACTACCTGAATATCTTCCGGTGACGCATCCAGATCATAACTGCCGTCGTCGCAGAACACGCAATAGTTTCCCGCTTTCCCTTCTATTTTCTTTACGAAGCTGTCATCTACACTTCTTTCGAATTTGTATCCACTTTTCTGCAAAGCCGTCCAGATGGTATCTCCTGCCTCATACGTTACATATACCGGCAAGATCAGATTCTCATTTTTACCGGATGCTGCCAGAACGAAACTTCCTGCTCTCTTCGCGGTTTCTTCTTTCTGTTCCGTCAAATCTGCCGTCTGCTTTTTTGCACTGTCTGGTTCACTCTGCATTTGACTGTCTTTTGCAGAACTTTCCTGCTCATAACTTTCCTTTGCAAAACTGCTCTGCGTGGTGCTCTCATCCGCCGCATACACAACCGGCCCCGTACTGACGCTTACCATCGTCACACATAGTATTCCCGCAAGTAATTGTTTCCACCGTTTCGTTTTCATGCGCATTCTCCTTCGTTCTTATCTTGTTTGTTTCTGCTCAAATATTCTCTGTCCATCCTGCTGTGCTTTTGTATCAGCCAACTCATTTTGCCAGCTTTATCTGTATCTCCAGCACAGATAATGATCCCGGAAGCATTTCCATTTACTCCTTCGTTTCTTACAAAGGCAAATCACTTTTTCCACATAAGCAAGCATTTCCTTTCTTTCTTTTTCGCTTACGGTATGCCCGCTGAATCTCGCTTTCTGATTAAGGAAATGCATCCGTTCGCTTTCTGCCTGCGCACATGTTTCGTCAGCCTCCGTTGCACCAGCAAAACCTGCCACCGGCACTTCCATGCCACATACTTTCACCTCGCACAGTTCCATAAGCTTCTGACTGTAGCCATACAATTCCGCAACTGCTGCCGCTGGTTCCATCTTACTGACTTCTATTTCAAAAGAAACTAATTTTTTTCTTCTCTTCCATAAAATGATAACGCTGATTCCCACAATAACAAGCACCAGAATCAGCAGAAACAACCACAGAAGATGTTTCCCGGTCTGTCCACGGAATACAGGTTTATCATTCGAACTCTTCTCCTGCTGACCGTCCGCTTTTTGCGGCTCGTAGGTCTGTCCGCTTTTCTGATATAATTTTCCTGCTGCTCCGCCTTTTCCGTTTGTGCCTGACAGGATGTCTGATAATTTCTGCTCATCTTCCTTATCTGTATAACCCGGCGTCACTTCAAACGGGATCCAACCAACGCCGTCCAGATAATATTCTGTCCACGCATGCGCCTGTTTTTTCTTAATTTTCATCGGCTGTCCGGCTTTCACATTTCTCATCTCATCTACGGACATATAATAACCTTCCACATAGCGCGCCGGTACTCCGAGATAGCGAAGCATCAATGTAGCTGCTGTCGCATAGTGTACATCATATCCATTTTTGGTCTGCTCAAACGTATAGCGCAGAAAATCCTGTTTGCCATTATCTGTTCGTACAGCTTCATTATAATTCAACTGGTTCGCCAAAGTATCCTTCACCAGCTTTAAAATCTCTGTCAGCGAATGTTCTTCCTTTTTTTCATTTTTCAGAAGTTCTTCCATCACGCCGATCGCTGTGTTCGTAAGGCGGAGATCTTTTGCATAGACAAATTTCCGGTATGCCTCTTCCTTCCTAAGATACTGCTGTACTTTTTGCTCCTTCTGGTGTTTTTCAATCCAGACTGCCTGTTTGTACCAGTCCGCCGTACTTCCGGTGTAGTATGTCAGTTTCTCTTTTCCGGTCTGCGCCGGATTTTCTGTATCTCCGATCACATCTTCCGCAAAAGCGGTTCCTGCTTTCAAACCATATGGTAAATACCTGTTTTTCTCGCATGCCGATACATTTTCAACTATCACGGACGCTGTTTTTTTCTTACCGGAAAGTCCAAGTGCCTCGCCCGTTACGTTCTGTCCATAGAGGCCCGATCTGTGCATCCAGTAAAATAAAGCTTTTCCTTCTTTTCGATCTTTCGCATCCAATGGCTCCCAGGAACTCCCTGTATAGATTTCCCCGGTCATCTGTCTGAGATAAAGTTTCTGCGGATGCTCCATCGTGACAAGAAGCGCTATCTTTTTACTCTGTGTCCGCTGTTTTACATCCGTAAGCACACCCTCTGTCAGCGCAGTCTCTCCATGATCGTAACGCATGGCATGTATTTTTCCTGCAAGTTCCAACCTTGCATGTCCGGCATTGAGCGTATCTGCACCTGTACGTTCCAGGATTTCTTTTACGATTCCACTCCCTGCGAGGCAGATGCCGGCTATCAGCACCAACGCACCTGCAAGTGCTATCCTGTTCTTCCAGAATCTTTTTCGTAAACTATCTCCTGCCATACCGGAACGGCACGCAAAATATATGGCAAGAAAGAGTGCTCCTGCAAACAGTCCCCATCTTTTCCGGAAAAATCCGATTCCATATCCTGCCATCCAGATTGTCCAGACCACAAGGAGCATTCCTGTTCTTTTCTTTTTCACAAGAACAAAAAGCAACATTCCGAGAAGTACTGCAAGAAGAACTGCTGCCAGTACACTTCCTGCTTTTCCATGCACCGGATAATCCAGCCAGATTTTCCCTGTCTTTCCTGTGAGAAATGCTCTCCAGACATTTCCCTGTCTGCTGAAACCATTTTTCACAGCCTTTCTCTTTACCAGCGCTGTAAGAAGCAGGATTATGCTGAGCCCTGCGAACCACCAGTTGTCAGAAATGGCTTTCTTATTCTGTTTTTTCTTTGTGATATAAAGTCCTGCCAATATAACATCCTTCCTGCATTTTACACGCTGTTCTTTACAAACTGTTTCTTATAATCTCTTCTTTGTAATCTGTTCTTTATAATTCCATTCTTATCAGATCTTCTCTGTAAGTTCCGGCGCAGTAGATGATCCTGCCCGGTTCCGCAATTCTTCGTTCCGGTTCCCTGGCGCAGAGCACCTCTGTCACCTGCGCTTCCTTCAGCTCATCCGGAAGATTTCCTTCTTCCTGATTTTCCATTCCAAAAACAATCACTTTCGCATATGTATTCTGCGTCTGCTCTTCCACCGGAAATTCTCCTTTTAACATCTGCGCGATCGCCCGCTGCAGTTCTTCCTCTGTTCCGACCGGCATATAACAGCTCTCCTCATTCTGCTGCCATCCAAGTGTAAATGTCTCACCCATTTCCCAGATCATCTGAGCAGCAGATGAAACAACTTCTGCCATCGTATCCATTTCTCCTGCTTCTGCCTGTCCTTCCTTATTCCAGAACAAAAGCAATGTTTTTATTTCTGGAAGGCTCGGCTCTCTTATGATAAGCTGCCCTCTCTTTGATGATAATTTCCAGTGGATCTGCCGCAGGCTGTCACCGGGTGCATAATCGCGGAGCGCATACGTCTCGGTCTGATCGTTTCCTTTCCGGAACGGCGACCATTCTTCGGCATCCTCTGTACTTCCGGCTGCCGGCTCTAAAACTATCTGCGGTACAAATGTATCCGGCAGTACAACCGTTTTTGCCACAGACTGTGTCCCGTTCTCTTTACAGCGGACAGCAAGAAAACCAAGCCAGTCCATCAGAAAAACTCCGGTTATCTTCATCGTCAGATAACCGCAATAATCTGAGCGAAAGGAAAAACTTTCTTTTGTCTGTTTCTCTGTCACTGTCGGAATCTCAATATCCTGTTCCGTCATTTCTTTCGTCAGCCTGTTTTTCATCTGTACTCTGACAAAACTATGAAATGCCGGAAGTTTTCCTCTATTTTCAACAAAAATATCCGCATCCTGTTCTTTTCCTTTTTCGGCAGACGCCGGGCAGAAAATCTCCATTTTCAGATTCTTTCTTATGTACAGATTCAAAGCTGTACTTATAAACGGAATCAGAAACCAGAACACCACGCAATAAAATGCTATGGCACTGTCACGAAAAAATACAACTGTTCCAAGTACCGCCAGCACAAATATCCAACTGATCATTCCTTTGATCCTTTGTTTTCTCATCGAATCACTGACTCCTTTATCTCCGGTCCCGGAATCTGTTCTGTCAGTTCTTTTAAGACAAACTCCGCAGACTGTTCATGCAGTCTGGCTTTGGCGGAAAGCAACAGTCTGTGCACACATACCGGTGCAAAGATTTCCAGCACATCTGCCGGTATCACATAATCCCGCCCTTTGATAAATGCACATGCTTTCGCGCTCCGGCATACTGCAAGCGCCGCTCTCGGACTTAAGCCAAGCTGAATATTTTCCTGTGTTCTCGTCGCTTCAACAAGTTCTGAAATATAATTGTAAATCAGATCATCCACATAGATGTTCTGCACCTCTCCGATCAGTCCGAGAAGTTCCGGAATATCCACTGCCGGCTGTACATCATCCAGCGGATTGGCGTGATGTCTGTCTTTCATCATCTCAATTTGCCCGGCACGATCCGGGTATCCCATTTTCAGTTTCATCAGGAAACGGTCAAGCTGTGCATTCGGCAGTTTCTGAGTACCCGCTGTACCGACCGGATTCTGGGTCGCAAGAACAATAAATGGTTCTTCCAGTTTTCTCGTGACGCCGTCCACTGTCACCTGTTTTTCCTCCATTGCTTCCAGAAGCGCTGCCTGTGTCTTGCTGGACGTACGGTTGATCTCGTCTGCCAGCAGAAGATTTGTCATGATCGCGCCCGGTTTATACTGCAATTCTCCTGTCTGCATATCATAAGCAGAAAATCCGACAATATCTGACGGCATCGTGTCCGGTGTAAACTGGATACGCTTATTATCCAGGCCAAGCGCCTTTGCAAATGCTGTCGCAAGTGTTGTTTTTCCGGTTCCCGGCACATCCTCCAACAGCACATGTCCCTGTGCCAGTACTGCGATCAGAACTTTCTCTATGACATCATCTTTTCCGACAATGGCTTTTTTCACTTCTTCCTGTATCTGTACTATTTTATCGTGCATATCTGTTCCTTTCTCCCTGCTATCCTTCTGCATTTTATTTAAAATCAAAAATCCATTTCTTCTCTGTCCGCAATTTCTGTACCGCTTTCAAAGCGATCATTGCCTGATACGTTGCCATCGCACTTCCTTCTTCGTCCGCTTTTTCATGCATATATATGCCATCCTCTTTACGGAACTTTGCAAGCGCGTCCAGCAGTGTGCTTTCTTTTTTCGTAAATGTCTCATCTTTTCCCGGATCTCTTTCTAGTGCGCACAGTGCAAGGATCACCTGGGAAATGGATTCAGAACTTGCAATATTATCATATAGAAATTCTGCATCGTCAGACTCCTGCGCAGCAAGCCATTTTACTGCTGCATCGATACTTTCTTTCATCTTCTGCGCATCCAGTTTTTCCTTCTTGCATTTGTCTTCTTTATAATAAGGTGCAAGTGCCTGCACCGCCATAGCTGTTATATCTACTTCCGGATCCAGACTGTTGTCGATACAAAAACCACCACTTTCTTTTTGATACTCCAGAAGCTCTGTTATAAACTTCTTTCTAAGCTCCGGCTTCTTTGGATTGTTATAATCTCCGGCATCCAACATAAGCAATGCATAGCACAGTCCATTTGCGCCCTGGATTCCCGGATCGCCTTTCGTAAAATTCCAGGTTCCGTCCGCAACAAGATCGATCACTTTCCCGGATGCGTTTTTCACTTTTTCCGGATTCCCGTCAAGCGCCAGCATCGTAAGTGCGATCCGGTGATATTCGGTTGCCTTTACTTTACTTAAACCGCCGCCCTGCTCATATGTTTTTTCGACATACTTCTGCAGCCGATCCAAATATGCCGCCTGCACTTTGCTGTCTGCTTTTCCTGAGAATGTCAGCGCAACCGCCGTCCAGTCGCTCGTTCCGTCTCCCGCCGGGAGCGTACTTTCATCCAGCAGGACAGATTTTTCTTGTGATTCGTAAAATGTATCCAGACTTTCCGCACTCTGTGCAATCTGCGATTTCAAATCTTTTTTTACCTGCGTCTCTTCCTTTGCACATCCGGCACTTCCAACAGCAAGTGTAAATGCAAGGATTCCTGCCAGCAGGCGTTTTCCATATTTTCTCATCTTCTTCTCCCTGGCAGAGACTTGTATTCTCTGTGATCTCTTAATTTTCTGTTTCCCCTATTTTGTTTGGCGTATCAGAAATTGTTGGTTTTTTCATTTTCTCACTTTAGTGTATCTGCAGTTGTTTCTTCTTTATCTGTCGGCTGCGTCTTATCCGATGAATCCGGCTTATCTGTGGAACCTGGTTTGTCTGATGAATCTGGCTTGTCTGTGGAGCCCGGCTTATCTGTGGAACCCGGCTTGTCTGTAGAACCCGGCTTATCTGTAGAACCTGGTTTATCCGGTTTCTCAGAGTTTCCTGTCGCCGGAAGTGTTTCCCGCTTTGTCTCGCCACACCGCTTACATGTATACTCTACATATCCATCTTTCGTCGCTGTAGGCTCCACGCGGGATGTCTCTTTATAACTGTGTCCCTGTTCAATGATCTCACCGTCTCTCCAGACTGCACAATAACCGGATAATGTTCCTTCTGTTGTCGCTGTCACACCGACGTCTTTTCCATAAGCAACTGTATAGCGGAGCACGATCTTCTCTCCACCGTTTAACTTCCATGCAGACATTGCCTTACCCGGGCAGTAACTTCCGTTTATGAAATACAACCATCCCGAACCTCTTGTGAAATCAAATTCGCTCAGCCGGTCTCTGGAGCCCGGCGAAGTAAACGTAATACCATCACGCTTCAGCAATTTTTCCAGTCGTTCTCCAATCTTACAACCTTTAAATGCATCCGCGCGGGCAATGCTGCTCAGATAAAATTCCTGTTTTACAGAACCGCCGGAATTATAAGCATACCCGTAATCATCCAGCATTTTCAGCACCGCTTCTGCCGCCGTATCTCCGGCTTTTACATCTACCGTTCCTTCTTCTACAACGCCACATTCCACGGTTGTCGCGTCAATAACAACCGAAACGCTTCCGATTTTCTCATCTTTATTATGATACTGGTAGCGAAGCTTATATTCCACATACTTGGAATTGCCGTCTTTGTCCCACGCAAGCACTGTGATCACATGGTCGGAAGTATCGCCCACATTCGGACGTTTAAACTGTAATTCATATTCATATACACCACTTCCGGTCGGATTTGTCACTTCTTTTCCATCCATGATTACACGGATCGCATTCGAATAAATACGTTTTTCTTCCCATGTTTTCGCACTGACTGTAAATGTAAATTCCGATGTATGGATCGTATTTAATCCGTCATCCAGATTTGTCTCTATCAATGGCGGATGTTTTCCTACTGTCGGATTATTTTTATCTGCCTTATCTGCCTCATAATTGACCACTGCCTGCGCCCAGTCACGGTTTCCTTTTTCATCCGTATAGTAAATGGTAATAACATTTTTACCGTGCTTTAATGTTGCCTGATAATCTTTCTGATTCTCTGACTTCAGCCAGGTTCCGTTGCCGGTATCATTCTCATGCTTGTAATTTACTTTTATCTTCGCGTCTACATCAGACTTCGAATAATATGCATAAAAATCCAGCTTATCTTCTGTAAGCTCCGAATAAGTGATTGTCCGGCTGTAAAGATCCGTCACCAGTTTCCCGTCTTTGTTTCCGGTATTATCTCCGTTATCCGGCTTTTTCAGATTATGTTTTCCACTGTCTGCATCATTATCTCCATTCGGATTCTTCCCCGGAGCTTTATCGTCCGGTTTGCCATTATCACCCTTTGTCTCCTGGTTTCCTTTCTGTTTCTGCGCTTTTGAACCAGAAGATTTCTTTGTCTTTTTCTGTTTCTTCTGTGTGGTGTTCTCTTTTGACATCTCCTGCGTCTTCGTCCCGGAACCATTTCCGTTCTTCTGCGCTTTGTCATCAGTTCCATTTTTTAACTGTTCTTTTTTCTTACCTGACTGACCGCCGGTTCCGAAATTCGTCTTTAACTTTGTTGTCTTATCCGAAATCGGATTATTCGGTTTCACAGTCCGCCCCGGCAGCATCCAAAAAAGTGCAACAATCAGAAGAAACGGAAGGATGCCTGTCAACAGTTTTTTTATTCGTTTCTTATCCATTTATCTCTCTCCCAGACTAAATTTTCTTCTGATCCTCATTAGTTTTCGCGTCCACGGTTCTGCTGCCAGATACAGCACAAGCGCCGTGCACACTCCATGACTGATATCAAAATACAAACTCTGCGCATAGGCAAGTCCGATTGTTTTCCAATTGATCGGATCTACATATCCGATAATATATTGAAGTTTCATAAACCAGCCATAAGCAATTCCGCAGAAAAATCCGAACACACACAGCCGAACTGGTTTCTTTCTCTTTCCATGTTCATCTGTCTGCACCTGTCCTACTGTACCAAATACACCGATCCGGTACAGAAGTCCGGTCACCAGACCGATCATCCCCCATGAAAACATCTGCCACGGTGTCCACGGTCCCTGCCCGAACAGAAAATTACTCAAAAGCGCCGCAAGCGCACCGGTAAGATATCCTGCTTTCGCACCAAATGCAATCGCCGTGATCATCACGATTGCCGTCACCGGCTTGAAATTCGGAAGTGGTACTATGGAAAATGCCGCTCTTCCCACTACGCACATTGCCGCCATCAGAGCAACCGGCACGAGATCTCTCGCCTGTGCTTTTCTCTTATCAAATGTCAGATAGAACGGTACCGATGTCAGAATCAGAAACAGCACTGCCAGCGCCAGATCTGAATTTTGCATGATCCAGTTCAGGAACGGCTTTCCTGCTTTTAAAGAAAGGAACGAAGGCGTACGCATCATCCATGTATAGCAAATAAGCGAAATAATAAGCAACAGACATGTGAAAATTGCTGCTATGTCACTTCTTCGTTTTGTCTTCTGCATACGGGTTCCTCCTCTCCTTGATTTCTGTTCTCTTTGCCGGTAACTGCAAAGACTGCAAATGTATATTATTTTTTATAAACTTATGCGTTTTCAAATTTCCATATGTGATAATACCGCACGCACAACTTCCTCGCACGTAATCGCCTCCGGAATTTCATTCCCGGCAATCTGGTTTGCCGCTGTTGTGTAGAAACGGTTTCCCGCAAAAAATGCGTGCGGCTCTCCTTCGGAGATCACCTGACCGTCGAACAATAAACCGCATCGATCGGCGTAAGCTGCCGCAAATTCCAGATCGTGTGTTACAAGGAGAATCGCAATGCCACCCTGTGTCAGTTTCTTCAGTAAGCCTGCAAGTTTCTTCTTAAGATATGCATCCAGACCTTTTGTTGGCTCATCCAGAAGCAGTATCTTCGCATCCAGAAGCAGTAACTTTCCAAGTGCCGCCCTCTGCATCTCACCTCCGCTTAAGTCATATGGATGCATGGAAATCTTATCTGAAAGCTCCAGAAATTCTGCCATTTCTTTCGCACGTTCTACATCCTGTCCGGCACTTTCCAGAAGTTCTTCCCATACAGTATCATACTGGAAAAGTACTTGCGGACTTTGCGGGAGCATGGCAATACGTTCTCCCTTTTCCCGGATTACTCTGCCTCGCCGCTCTTTTATAATTCCGGTCAGTATTTTTAATAATGTGCTTTTCCCGGCTCCGTTCCCGCCAAGAAGAGCAAACATTTCTCCTTTATATAAAGACAGATCCAGACTCCTTAAAATGTCCACTCCGCTTCTCTCATACCGGAACCAGACTTCCTTCGCACGCAGGACGATGTGTGAATCTTTTTTATCTGCTTTTCTTGTTCCGCTATATTTCATATCAGACTGTCTATTACATCTGTCAGTCAGCACCTCCGCCAGAGCAAGTCTGCCATCCCGGATTGTAAGTGGCAATGGCTTCCCACTGTCATAGATTCCTCTTTTCTTTAATTCCTTAAATATCCGTACTGCTGCCGGAAGTCCTTCATAGATTCTTGATGTATGCTCATCGTTCTCCTCTTCCATTGAAAAGCTCAGCATCTCTGCCAGCTTCTGCGGTGTTTTCAGTGCTTTTTTCTTTCCGTTTTCCATCAAAAGGACACGGTCTGCCATCAGAAATACTTCTTCCAGCCGGTGTTCACACAAAAGTACCGCAACGCCCAGCTCCCGATTGATCTTGTGAACCATCTGCAATAAATTAGATGCCGCCAGAGGATCCAGCATACTGGTCGGCTCGTCCAGGAGCAGAAGTTCCGGATTCATCACCATCACAGAGGCAAGATTTAACATCTGCTTCTGTCCACCGGACAATTCGCATGTCTTTCTGTGAAACAATGTCTCCATGCCGAAAAAGCTCGCCATCTCACTCACCCGCCGGCGGATCGTCTGTACCGGCAATGCCGCGTTTTCCAGTCCAAATGCCAATTCATGCCACACCGTATCCGTCACAATCTGATTGTCCGGATTCTGCTGCACATACCCAATGCGAAATGCACTGATCTGTTCGTCAAACTCCTGCAATGGCTTATTCTTATAATAAATATTTCCTGCAAATTTTCCTGCCGGCTGCATCTGTGGCTTCGCCATCCGCAGAAGTGTTGTCTTTCCACACCCGGATGCCCCGCACACAACAAGAAACTCTCCTTCTCCCATCGAAAAGGTAAGTTCATCTAACGCTTTTTGTTCCGCTTCCGGATAAGTAAAACCTACCCCTTCAAATCGTAAGAGTTCCATGCTTTTTCTTCCTTCCATTGTATCAGTCCCGGGATTCCGAGAAGTATCAAAAATAAAACAAGAAACAAAATATTTGCTTTTTTGCTTCCTCCACTTTGTATCTGCGGGTAAAATTCCATCGTCATACATCCCATGCCCCGAAGTACGAAACAAAAAATCACGATTACACCCACTATGCCTGAAAAGAAAATATCTTTTTGTTCAAACCGGAACAGATGAAATGTTGTTCTTTTTCGCAGTCCGTAACCTCTTGCTTTCATAGAATCCGCCTGCTCCACTACATTTTCCAGGCTCCACCCAAGCAGTACCGTAACTGTCTGCAGTGCGTCCTTTGTCCGTGAAAGTATCTGTTTCCACCCACGCTCTTCTTCCGTTCCTTTTAACATCTTCTGACTGTCACGGATCTCTTTCATTTTTTTAGTCAGATCCGGGATATAATTCCATGCCATTGTAATAAGGAGTGCGCTGGATGGAGCAATTTTCCCAAAAAGATAAAGAAATTTATCATTTGTCATCACTTTCTGATAACAGGCAAACCATAAAATAATCGCCGCCATCGACAAGCCCGATGTCAAACCATACCCAAACGCTTCCAGTGTGATCCACTGATTTCCAAGTTTGAATAACCGTGTCACACCTCTGTGATTCAGAAGCGGATTGACAACCGCTATAAAAAGCACGACTGGAAGCATCCATTTACACCACGAAAATGCACGTCTTCCTTCTATATTATATAGAAAAAACAGTGCACATGCACACGCCAGCACCATTGCCAGCGGATGATGGCAGAGAAAAAACAGTATCATCACTGCCACGAAATATGAAAATAAACATGCCGGGTGTAATTCTTCAAAACTACTCATTCTTTTCCTTCCACTCTTTTGCTTTCTCTTTATCGGTTCCTTTCAGATCAGCACCAAGATCACAACTGTAATTCCATTGCACTTCATCGCCATCTTTTAATGTATATTCACCACAGCTTACTTTTGCATATTTGCCGTTCACACTGTACATCCAACCGCTCCAACGTCCACCGTCCTGTTCATACAGGTTGCCGATTCCCTGAATATAGGCTGTCTTTTTGCCGCCGGAATATTCCATCTGTATTCCTTTGGCATCCTGCACTTCGCAGAGCAGATCAAATACGGAACTGCCCTTCTTCACCTGCATTTTTTCCTTTTTCAGCATGCAGCCATCTTTCGGCAGCACACCTTTCCACTTTTTCTGTTTTGTCAGACCCTTTTTAATCGCCGTATCACAACGGATTTCCACAGATACGTCCATCTTTTCTTCACTGGTCTTTGAAGATCCAGCTCTGTCCGGTGTCTCCTGTGCACATCCTGCCAGCAGCAGACAAACGCTCAATATCGCTGTGATTTTCCACAATTTCTGTTTTATTTTTATCATTTTTCCACCTTGTTCTTACTTTTTATCCCCAATATATCTGCCTGCCTCCTCTGCTTACAAACAAACTCATTCAGAATCAGACCTTCTAACCTGTTATAAACTATTATAAATAAGTATAAAAAATAAGCCTCCGTCTTCATGCCTCCGGACTTCTCTTTTATGATCTCCAGATACCTGTATCCTGTCTCGCAGTTCCAACCTACTCACGTCCCTTCTCAAGAACCTCTCGTTCTCAATGGATCTGACGCTTTCGTCCTGATTACAGTAGGGATAAAGTCTGTGGCGGAATCTCACCGCATGTTCCTTGAAAAATATAATAAGCCACTGCAAAATCTGTTCGGGCTTCTGTATTTTCCTGCATCTGTACAGACGACCATTTTCATTCTGTTAATCCATATGAATCTTACTATCCCTGCCTGTGTTTGTCAAGCACACCACAGTTCCTGCCACTGACATTTTTCTCCGGCTGCTATGACAACAGAGACGAGATAACAAAAAGCAGAAGGACTTCCTGCCCACCGGACAGGCTGCCTTCTGCTTTTTATTATTCCTATATTATGATTCCTCACCCATGCTCACACGCTCAATGTGCATGGCAAGATAACCGATCTCCATATCTTCCAGAGTTACCCGGAGCGCCTTGCTCATATGCTCACAGACAGTCTTCGCCAGTGCATATGATTCTGGAAACTTATACTCTACATAATCATTCATGTTAATTTTCAAAGATTCTCCGTTAAGCGCTCTTGCCACCATATATTTGACATGATTCATAAGACGGTTATAACTCAGTGAAATAATATTAATATGGATACCTTTCTTTTCTTCAATCAGGGATACACACTCTCGCACAGCTCTCGCCATTTGCATCGAAACAGAAACCGACTCCTCTTCCAACGCAGAATGAATATGAAGCGCCACATAACCGACTTCATCATCATTGATCTCTATATTTTTTTCCTTTTTCAGCATCTCTTTCAGCATGCAGGCAATCTTAAATTCACTGTAAAATAAAGCCTGTATATCTTCCGTCAATGGATTCGATATCTGCTCACCGCGTTTAATTCGCTCTACAGCAAATGCAATATGATCTGCCATCGGGAATAAAATACTTCTGTCTACTTTTCCAAATTGTTCCTCCGCTGCATTCAGGATCTGATTCGCCATCTGAAAATACTCCGGTGCTACACTTTTGATCAAATCTGCCGCGTCACCTTTAGAAGATGTTTCCTGCAGGGAATAAACGGTGCAGGTTTCCGGTTTCTCCATCCGTTCACCGATTTTTCTTCCAAATCCTGCTCCTTTCCCGAGTAGAACATATTCTTTCTGATCATTCAGGTCAATTACGATCACACCATTGTGATTTAACACTTTGCTAATACGATACATGTTTTCCCCACCTTTATCTGCCTTTGACAGATTTCCTTCACTATTCCTAGTCTAACATATATCCTTCATATTCACAAATCTGTTTTCGAAGTTTTAACACCATAGACGGTGCTACGGAAAGTTCATCCACGCCAATTTCCATAAAAGTATCCGTCAATTCCAGATCTGCGCCAAGCTCACCGCAGATTCCAACCCATTTTCCATGTTTGTGCGCATTTTCTGTCACCATTCGGATCATACGGATAATTGCCTTGTGATGAGCATTATAAAAATCATCCAGCTTTGCATTCTGACGGTCGATTGCCATCGTATACTGTGTCAGATCATTCGTTCCGATACTGAAGAAATCAACCATCTGCGCCAGTTCATCGCTGACCATCACTGCTGCCGGTGTTTCAATCATAATTCCCTGTTCCGGAATCTGATATGGAACTCCCTCTTTTGTCAATTCGTTTTCTACTTCTTTTACAATTTTCTGGATTTTGGCAACTTCCTCTTCCGATGTAATCATTGGATACATCACAGACAAGTTCCCATATACCGCTGCGCGAAGAAGTGCACGAAGCTGTGTTTTGAAGATTTTCGGCTGTTTCAGGCAGATACGGATGGCACGATATCCCATTGCCGGGTTTTCTTCTTCACCCAGTCCAAAATAATCCACCTGTTTATCTGCTCCAATGTCCAGTGTACGGATAATCACTTTCTTTCCCGCCATTGTCTGTAATACCTGACGGTATGCACGAAACTGCTCTTCCTCCGTCGGAAAATCTTCTCTTCCCAGATACAAAAACTCACTCCGGAACAGGCCAACACCTTCTGCATCATTTTCCAGTACGGAAGGAATATCGCCCACGTTTCCGATATTTGCATACAGATGTACTTTTTTTCCATTTTTCGTACAGGTTTCTTTTCCTTTGTATTTTTGCAGAAGTGCTTCTTTTTCCTCTTCCTCCTGCATCTTTTCCTTTGCAGCCGCACACTGTTCTTCTGTCGGCTCTGTAATAAATGTTCCTGCAAACGCATCCAGGACAGCGGTCATTCCATTTTCCAGTTTATCCAGATCCATTTCTGTTCCGATCATTGCCGGAATATTCATCATTCTCGCAAGAATTGCCGTATGGGAATTGGAAGAGCCATGTACAGTTACAAATCCAAGAATTTTCTCCTTATCCAACTGCACGGTCTCACTCGGCGTAAGATCATCTGCAACAATAATAGATGCTTCCTCTCCTGCTTCCATTCCTATGCTGTTTCCATTTAAATTCTCAACCAGACGATTAGAAATATCTTTGACATCCGCAGCTCTTGCCTGCATGTAATCATCATCCATTGCCGCAAACATCTCTGCAAAATTATCACCTGTCACTGCGACGGCATAAGAAGCACTGACTCTTTCTGTACGGATCATATTGCGGATGGCATCCTGATAATCTTCATCTTCCAGCATCATCTGATGCACTTCAAAAATTGCCGCACTCGCTTCGCCAACCTCACTTAATGCTTTTTCATATAAATGCTGAAGCTGTTTTTTCGATGTTTCAACTGCTTCTTCTACTTTTTTAATCTCCGATTCCGGATCCCCTGCTTTTTCTCTTTTTACCTGTACATCCTGTTTTTTAAGAACTGTAACCGGTCCAAGGGCAATGCCCTTGAATACCGGTTTTCCTTTATATTCCTGTGCCATAGTTTTTACCTCAACGATATTTTCCACTCTTTTGCATTCTGCAAACTTTTACAGATTTGCCTCCAAAAATGCTTTGATTCCATCTGCTGCCGCTTCTTCATCCGGTCCTTCTGCTGTCACACGTACTTCCTGTCCGCATTTGATTCCCAGTGCCATTAAAGCCATCAATCTTGTAACTTCTGCAGATTTTTCATCTTTGTAAATCGTAATCTTACTTTCGTATTTTTTTGCCTCTTTCGCAAGCATTCCTGCCGGTCTTGCATGGATTCCCTGTTCGTCTTTTACTGTGTACATAAATTCTTTCATTTGTTTAATCTCCTTTTTTCATTTTTCTTTATATAATGTTGGATTCTCCAACGGGTTTCTTAATATCTGTCTATTGCAAATAATGGTTCTCCTGCTTTGATCTCGCCTTCTGCCAGAAGTCTTACTTTATCATTGTCTTCCAGTTCTGTACAAAGGACCGGCGAACACAGAGACGGGGCATGTGCTTTCAGAAAATCAATATCAATTTCCATCAGTTTTTCGCCCTTTTTCACTTTCTGGCCATTTTCTACAAATACATGGAAGCCTTCACCGTTCAGGCTTACTGTATCAATTCCGATATGAAGCAATAAAGATAAGCCACTGTCAGTTAAAAATCCAATTGCATGTTTCGTATCAAATACAAACACGACTTCTCCGTCCTCCGGCGCAACAATCTGTGCATTTTCCGGTGTCACAACTGCTCCATCTCCCATCATGCGTCCGGCAAATCCTTCATCCGGTGCAGTAGACAGGTCGGCTGCCAGACCTGTGATCGGACTGGACACGATAATTGTCTCTTTTACTTCTTTTGTTTCATTTTCTGCAGTTGTATTTTCTTCTTTTGTTACAGCAACTTCTTCTGCCTGCGGAACGCTTTCTTCGTCCGATGCTGTTTCTAAATAGTCTTCAAAGTTTGACTTGATCACTGTAACTTTCGGTCCGTAAATGATCTGCACTCCATTTCCTTTATGAACCACTCCGGAAGCTCCTGTCGCTTTCAAAATGCTATCCTGTACAAGCTCCGGTTTATAAACTGTGCAGCGAAGTCTTGTCGCACAGCAGTCTACGTCAGAAATATTTTTCTTTCCACCAAGTCCTACAAGAATTCCTTCTGATACTGCATCCTCTGGATTTGCTGCTACACCTTCTTTTCTTGCATTGACATCTGCTCTCGTATAAAGCTTTACTTCTTCCACATCGTCACGTCCCGGTGTTTTCAAATCCATTTTCTTGATCAGGAAACTAAACAAGAAATAATAAACGATAAAATATCCAACTCCGACGATCACGATCCAGATCCAGTTTGTCTTTTCATTTCCCTGTAAAATTCCAAACAGGAACATATCGATCAGTCCACCGGAGAATGTCATTCCGACACCAACTTTAAAGACGTGCATCAGCATATAAGCAAGTCCTGCGAATACACAGTGAATTCCATACAGCACCGGTGCAACAAATAAGAATGTAAATTCCAGTGGCTCTGTAATTCCTGTCAGCATAGAAGTCAATGCTGCGGATAATAATAAACCTGCAACTGCTTTCTTCTTTTCCGGTTTTGCTGTCTTATACATTGCAAGCGCGGCTCCCGGCAAACCAAAGATCATAAGCGGGAATTTTCCACTCATAAATCTTGTCGCAGATACTGCAAAATGTTTTACAGACGGATCTGCAAGCTGTGCAAAGAAAATATTCTGTGCACCTTCGATAGTTTTTCCAGCTACCTCTAATGTTCCGCCTACACCGGTCTGCCAGAATGGAAGGTAGAATACGTGATGCAATCCAAACGGGATCAGCAGGCGCTCCATAAATCCGTAAACCCATGTTCCTGCATATCCGGATTTCAAAACAAGATCTCCGATGTGGTAAATACCAGACTGGATCACCGGCCATACAAAGAACATTAAAATTCCGACTCCTACATAGACCAGACCGGAAATGATCGGTACAAATCTCGTTCCGCCAAAGAATGATAACACCTGCGGAAGTTCGATCTTATAAAAGCGGTTATGCAACGCCGCAACTCCAAGTCCTACGATAATTCCACCGAACACACCCATCTGCAGGGAAGTGATTCCACATACATCTGCAACTGCTCCTTCTAACATCGCGTCTGCTCCACCGTTTGCCGTAATCAGCGCCCCGATGGAAGCGTGCATGATAAAAAATGAGATTACAGATGCAAGTGCTGCAACTTCTTTCTCTTTCTTTGCCATACCGATTGCAACACCCATTGCAAAAATCACCGGCAGATTCGTGAAAATAATATTTCCGGCTGCACTCATAACCTGCAGGATCAAGTTCAGCACCGTACCCGGTCCCATAATCTTCATCAGTCCATACGTTTTCAACATTGTTTCATTGGTGAACGATCCACCAAGCCCGAGCAGCAGTCCCGCTACCGGAAGAATTGCGATCGGAAGCATGAAGGATCTTCCTACTCTCTGCAAAACTCCGAAAATTTTGTCTTTCATAGTTTTTCTTCTCCTTTAGTTTCTTGTTATAGTGTATCCGTTTTTAACATTTATATAGGAGAATTCTCCGCTTCGCGCGAGTGGGCATCTTTTCAGAGAGGTTTATGCAAGAAAAACAAAGTATCATATATACAGCAAAAAAAGACATTACCCCCACATAAATATCAAAATACTTATGCACGGTTAATGCCTGCTTACTCAGTTACACACCATGTATGCCATATTTATAACATATCAAAAAAAGAAAGTCAAGATGTAAATTTTATAGAAATCACATACAAAATTTACATCCTGACTCACCTTTGTTGTACTGCGCACAGCTTTGGCGTGCTCATAATTTGTAGTATCCAGCTTCTTCTCTGTTTTCTTTACAGATAGTTCATAAGAAGTCGCCTCCTGCCAGGAACGGCAGCGGATGTAAAGGACTTCACCGGCGTTGACTTTCTGCCATAAAATTGGCACTGTCCCTCAGCCTTACAGTTGAAACTGACGCTCCGGTCAGCGGCAGGTATATGTCAATTATAGCAACACAGCACGGCCTTGAAAAGTAAAGAAAGCCGGAATATGAATTTTATAGAAATCACATACAAAATTCACATTCCGGCTGACTACCGTTATTTGTTCTTATTTACTACAGTTTTATTTACCATAGTAGCATTTCAGATACATTTCTTTGATTTCTTTCATCAGTGGATATCTTGGGTTAGCTGCTGTACACTGATCGTTAAATGCCTGCTCTGTCATCTCATCTAATGTATCAAGGAAGTATTTCTCATCGATACCATAGTCTTTGATCGTCTTCTTGATACCGATCTTCTCTTTGAGTACTTCCAGTTTTGCAAGGAAGTTTTCAAATACTTCTTCATCTGTATTTCCCTGGCATCCTGCGAAACGTCCAAGCTCTGCATAGCGGGCAAGTGCGTGTGGATACTGGTACTGAGAAAATGTTCCCATCTTTGTCGGTACTTCTGCTGCATTATATCGCATAACTTCTGTTAAAATAACTGCGTTTGCAACACCGTGTGGCAGATGGTGGAACGCTCCTAATTTATGAGCCATTGAGTGGTTCAGTCCAAGGAATGCATTTGCAAATGCCATACCAGCCATGCAGGAAGCATTTGCCATATGTTCTCTTGCAATCGGATCATTTGCTCCGTTTTCATAAGCAGATGGCAGGTTTTCAAATACCATTTTCACTGCTTTCATAGCAAGACCATCTGTGTAATCTGTTGCCATGATAGATACATATGCCTCGATCGCATGTGTCATAACATCAATACCGGATGCACTTGTCAGTCCTTTTGGGGCTGTCATTGCATTGTCAACATCTACGATTGCCATATTCGGAAGCAGTTCGTAGTCAGCAATCGGCCATTTTACACCAGTCTCTGCATCTGTGATGATCGCGAAAGGTGTCACCTCAGATCCTGTTCCAGAAGATGTAGGAATTGCTACGAAATATGCCTTCTCTCCCATTTTCGGGAACGTAAATACTCTCTTACGGATATCCATGAAATCCATTGCCATGTCTTCAAAGTTTGCTTCCGGATGTTCATACATCACCCACATAATCTTTCCGGCATCCATTGCAGATCCACCACCGAGTGCGATGATTGTATCCGGCTCAAATGCGCGCATCTGGTCTGCACCTTTCTGTGCACACTGTAATGTCGGATCCGGTGCTACTTCATAGAAGCATGTGTGCTGAATTCCCATCTCATCCAGTTTCTCTTCAATCGGTTTTACATATCCATTTTTATATAAGAAGCTGTCGGTTACGATAAATGCCTTTTTCTTATGCATTACGGTTCCAAGTTCATCCAGTGCTACCGGCATACAGCCTTTCTTAAAGTATACTTTCTCAGGTGTTCTGAACCACAGCATGTTCTCTCTCCTCTCAGCTACCGTCTTAATGTTGATCAAATGTTTTACGCCTACGTTCTCTGATACAGAGTTTCCACCCCATGAACCACATCCAAGTGTGAGGGACGGAGCAAGTTTGAAGTTGTACAGATCACCGATTCCACCGTGTGAAGATGGTGTATTAATAAGGATTCGGCATGTCTTCATTGCTGCTGCATGCTTTGCAATCTTTTCTGTCTGTGCCGGATGCACATATAAAGAAGCTGTATGTCCATATCCACCGTCAGCTACAAGCTGAGCTGCTTTTCCAAGTGCCTCATCAAATGTCTTTGCTCTGTACATTGCGAGTACCGGAGATAATTTCTCGTGTGCAAATTCTTCTGAAATATCAACGGATTCTACTTCACCGATCAGGATCTTTGTATTTTCCGGAACTTTTACACCTGCCAGTTTTGCAATCTCGTAAGCAGACTTTCCAGGGATCTTATTGTTCAATGCGCCGTTGATGATGATTGTCTTACGAACTTTATCAAGCTCTTCGCCTGGTTTCAGGAAATAACATCCACGGTATGCAAATTCTTTCTTTACTTCATCATAAATGCTGTCCAGTACAGTTACAGACTGCTCAGATGCACAGATCATACCATTATCAAATGTCTTAGAATGAATGATGGAGTTTACTGCCATCCTTACATCTGCTGTGTCATCAATAATAACCGGTGTATTACCAGCTCCAACTCCGAGTGCCGGTTTGCCGGAAGAATATGCTGCTTTTACCATTCCAGGTCCGCCGGTTGCAAGAATAATATCTGCATCTCTCATAACGGTATTCGTCAGCTCCAGTGAAGGTGTATCGATCCATCCGATGATTCCTTCCGGTGCCCCTGCTTTCACTGCCGCATCCAGAACAACTTTTGCTGCTGCAATTGTAGATGCCTTAGCTGCCGGATGTGGACTAATGATGATTGCATTTCTTGTCTTCAAGCAGATCAGCGTTTTGAAAATTGCTGTTGATGTCGGGTTTGTTGTAGGAATAACTGCCGCAACCAGTCCGATTGGTTCTGCAATCTTCTTAATTCCATATGCTTTATCTTCTTCGATCACGCCACAGGTTTTTGTATTCTTGTATGCGTTATAAATATATTCTGCTGCGTAATGGTTTTTAATAACCTTATCTTCAACGATTCCACGACCTGTTTCTTCGACTGCCTGTTTCGCAAGAGGGATACGCATCTTATTGGCTGCCATTGCTGCTTCGAAGAAAATCTTATCAACTTGTTCCTGCGTGTATGTAGCAAAGATCTTCTGTGCTTCTCTCATCGCTTTCATTTTTGCTTCAAGAGTTTCCACGCTATCAATGATTGTTGGTACTGTCTCTTTTTTCTTTGCCATCTTCTGATCCTCCTGTAAATGGTGTATGTGATTTCTTTCTATGTTTCATACTATACATGCTCGTTAATATTTTGTCAATTACTTTTGGTATTTTTTTAACATATTTGTTAATTTTTAAACAATCGCTTCGAAAAGCTATAATTTTCAGGAGGATTTTTGTATATATTTACCACACTATCAATGCGGTGTGATAAAGTAGCTATCATTATTTGATCTTCTCATAAAGAAGTGCTTCCAATTCTTCGTAAGATTCTGTCCGGTTGATTTCATCTCTTAATTTGGATGAGCCTTTCATTCCTTTCGTATACCAAGCAACGTGTTTTCGCATCTCGCGGATACCGATAAAGTCACCCTTGTACTCCATCTGAAGTCTCGCATGTCTTAGCATTGTCTCGCGAATCACTTCCGGCGAAGGACGTTCCGGCAGTTTTCCACTCTTTTCGTATTCCAGAAGTTCTCTGAAAATCCATGGATTTCCCTGGGCGCCTCGTCCGATCATTACGCCATCACAGCCGGTTTCTTCCCGCATCCGGATTGCCTGCTCTCCGGTTGTCACATCACCGTTTCCGATAACCGGAATAGACACTGCTGCTTTAACCTGTCTTATAATATCCCAGTCTGCTTTTCCGGAATAATACTGCTCTCTTGTTCTTCCATGTACGGCTACTGCTTTTGCTCCTGCTTCTTCTGCAACTTTTGCAATCTCCACTGCATTAATATGCGCATCGTCAAATCCTTTTCTGATCTTCACTGTCACAGGTTTCTTTATTGCTTTTGCCGTCTTTGACACAATCTCATAGACAAGCTCCGGTCTTAACATAAGTGCAGAACCTTCTCCGTTCTTCACGATCTTCGGTACCGGGCAGCCCATATTGATATCCAAGATCTGAAATGGAAGTGGTTCGATCATTTTCGCAATCTCACTGATGATATCCGGCTCCGATCCGAACAGTTGCAATGAAACCGGATATTCTTCCGGATGAATCGCCAATAAAGTCTTTGTATTTTTATTCTTATATTGCAGTGCTTTCGCACTGATCATCTCCATACATAAAAGCCCTGCCCCCTGCTCTTTGCAGAGCAAACGGAAGGGCAGGTCTGTAACCCCCGCCATCGGTGCGAGGATATATGGATTTTCAAGCTTTACTTCTCCAATCTTCATGCTTAACGTTTCCTGTTCTTTTGATAAATAATATGAAGTCCTTTTAAAGTCAGCTGAGGATCATACACATCAATCGTATCTGTCTCTGCAGCAATGATTTTTCCAAGTCCTCCGGTCGCAACGACTTTTGCATTCTCATAACCAGACTCTTTTTTCAACTGATTGATGATATATTCTGTCTGTCCGATCTGTCCGTAGATCAGACCGCCCTGCATTGCCGAAATCGTCTCTTTCGCCAAAATAGATGCCGGTTTCTTAATCTCGATCGCCGGCAGCATATCTGCCTCACCCCACAATGCCTGCGCGGAAGTGCGGATTCCCGGAGCAATCACACCTGCTTCAAATGTGCCATCTGCTCCGACAATATCATACGTTGTCGCTGTTCCAAAATCTACAACAATAACAGGTCCTCCAAATAATGTATATGCTGCAACCGCATCCACGATACGATCAGCCCCTACCTGTCTCGGATTCTCTGTAACGATACGGATTCCGGTCTTAATTCCTGCTGAAACGACCATCGGTTTTACGCCAAAATATTTAATAATTGCGCTTCCTAAAGAATGCATGATATCCGGAACTACAGAGGCGATAATTACGTCTGTAATCTGTTCGCCTTCAATTCCATGTCTTTCCACCAATTCACGCAATGTGATTCCATATTCATCTGATGTACGCGGCTGTTTTGCCTTCATACGGAAAGTACCGGAGATCTTGTCTTCCGAAAAAATGCCGAGTGTAATGTTTGTATTTCCCGCATCTATAACTAATAACATATTTTCCTCCTACAGCTCTTCTCCCAGGAAGAACACTTTGTAATATAACTGCAGCGACTGCAGTAATTCCTGTTTTTCTCTCTGAAGCTGTTTGATTTTCAACTGGCTTCCAATATCATCAAACATCGGATCTCCCTCTTCAGATGTCACTTCAAAACACAGCTCTCCGTTTTCTTCATAGACCAGTGTCAGTATGCCACCTACGTCGTGTACATATAACACACACATGATTTTCAGTTCGTCTTTGATATGATCCGGTAGTCCTGAAAAATCAGGATTCAGATAATATTTTTCTTCATAAGAATTTGCCCCACAAAGGACGATTTTCTCTTCGTACATAATACCTCCGCTATTTTACAACAGTTTGTCCCGGCTGTCTATACATATCCGTAGATTCCTCGCACAGACACTTCTCCGGCATAGATTTCACGCTCAGTGCCATCCGGCAGAACTACGATCAGCTCACCGGTATCGTTAATTCCTTTTGCGTGTGCTTCATATGCTCCCGCCGGATCCAATACCCGCACATCCCGGTCACGATTAACCAGACACGCTTCATATGCCTCCCGGATTCCGGACAAATCTTCCTGCTGCACAAACTGTTCATAATATTGTTCAAATCTTTCCATAACCGCCGCAATAACTCCGGCACGCTTTACAGGCTTACCCGTCTCCACCTTCAAAGATGTTGCCGTCTCTTTGATCTCATCCGGAAATGTTTCCTGATTGACGTTGATCCCAACTCCGATCACAACATAATTGATATAATCAATTTCCGTACTCATCTCCGTCAGGATTCCGCAGATTTTCTTCTTATTCAGTACGATGTCATTCGGCCACTTGATTCCCGCGTCCACACCAAGCACATCCCTGATTCCATCTGCTACCGCAAGCGCCATTACAAGTGTCAGCATCGGTGCTTTCACCGGCGGTATCTCCGGTCTTAATAAAATAGTCACGGAAACACTGTTCCCAGACGGTGACTCCCAGCCGCGTCCGCGTCTTCCTTTACCGGCAGTCTGTCGATCTGCGACAAACAGTGTACCGTGTACTTCACCTTTCTCACCCGCCGCTTTCGCCTGATTATTTGTGGAATCCGTCTCGTCGTAATAAACAACCTGTCTGCCCGCCCATTTTGTCGTAACCAGACTTTCAATTTCTGCTTTTGACAAAACATCCGGACTATCCAGAAGGCGGTAGCCTTTATTGCGTACCGCCTCAATTGTGTAACCTTCTTTTTTTAACTGTTCCATTACTTTCCAGACTGCAGTCCTTGACACCTGAAAATGATCACAAAGCTGCTGCCCGGATATATAAGAGCTGCTCTCTTTCAGCAGTCGTAAAATCTCTGCTTTCATCTTATCGCTCCGACTTTCTATCTCTCACCAAGTGTTGCAACCATTACCGCCTTGATCGTATGCATGCGGTTCTCTGCCTCATCGAATACCTTGGACTGTGAAGA
>OLSO01000657.1_pt1 | contig 32344 bp, 34 predicted proteins | sample 1672441 | NCBI WGS metagenome assembly OLSO01 (sample SAMEA3136686, study PRJEB25190) | human gut metagenome | biome: human gut; feature: human-associated habitat; material: faeces | place: Austria | collected 2013 | reverse complement strand
TTCTATGCTTGACGAAACCGGCTTTTATGCGCCGTCCATGGCGCATAACGCCTTGCCCGGCCGTCCATGGCCGGGCATTTCTGTTTTTCTTGGGCATAATTCTACAGTCTCTAAGCAGCTTCGCTATTCGCCTGCTCGGGAGTGCGTGTGCGCTGCCGGATGCCCGGCGCTTACGACGCTTGTGACAATATTCCTGTCTGTTGCCATTTTGGAAGATTCCGATTCATTGCGATTTCAAGTTTAACTCTTTATATACCAAACATCTTCTTATATTCAATAATCTTTACAGAACCTTTTACAATTTTTTTATACAGACATTACAAGTTCCTCAAACCGTTCATTTAAGGAAACCCCGTTCCGCTGTAGCTTGCCTTGACAATGACCTTCCCCACACGGAAACAATAGGATTTTTTTACCTGCCGGATAAATTCCCTCCGCTTTTCCTGCTGTGAAAGCCCGTCATCTATCTTTATTTGCTGAATATCAACAACATCTTCCGGTTTTACTGCCCGAGTATCCACTGACTGCAATTCCTCAAATGACATTGCATTCCTCCCATAAAAAATTCATGCTGCCCGATATTTCCGGCAGCTATGGAAAAAGCCGGACATCTGCCCAGCTATGAAATATCCTGTCTTTCACGCTGCTATCGTTATCATTCTAATGCATTCGCACGTATTTTCTGCCTTTTCTGAAAGTAGCCGTTCCAAAAACAGCGAGTACGGATAAAACCAGACATACGCCTGCCGCCACAAAAATTTTAATTCTGCTCATATTTACCGCCTTTCCTTATTCGTTGTACCTGTCAAACACTCCCACCTGCACCTATACGCCCTCCGTGATCCTGCCGAGCATTTCTTCATCGACCTTTCCCATGTGTTCTATAATACGGTCAAAATTCAGTGCCATAACCTGTTCACACAGTGCTGTGCTGTTCCAGCCCCTCCGCCTTATATGCCGATATGAATACATGAGTGGGCAGGCTCTGTTTCTTATAAATCTTAGTAGACAGCGGAACCACCGTAATCACGGTGCTGTGCTTGTTTGCCTTATTGTTGCTGACCACCACGACAGGACGCATACCGCCCTGCATACTTCCCTGGTACTGTACGCCCAAATCGGCATACAGTATATCGCCTCTCTGTATCTTCATCAGCAGCCTTTACCTCCGCTCCATATTGATCTTTCCTTATCGGCAGGACACTTTGATAAATTGCAGATATGATACTGCATGGTAGAAAGTTCAAAAAAAACGACACCGATGTTGGCAGCGTCATACATAAATTCTTCCAGATCGGACTCATCCGCTGTTATATCCGTCATGTTCTCCACGACAATCGTATCATACTGCCCTGTAATCAGACGGGTAATCAGCATATTCACTGCATCCCTGTCAATATCCCTGTACGGTCCTTTGTTGACAATCGTTTCATTCATCAACGCTATCCCCGCCATGCTGCACTTCTGGCGGTTCTGCTGAATGAGCCGACGGATATTGCTTTCTGACTTGTTGGAATTCATAAACATGACTGCCGGATGCATAAGTACGCCGGCAGTGACACTTTTCACATTACTGCACATGATAATCACCTTATCTTTCTTCTATTTTCATTGACTGAAACAAAAGAGAAGTTTTTGCCGGCATTCCCCCTCTGTTCAATCTGAAAATATCAGACTGGCTCTCGCTTGTCCCCGAACCGGGTAACATACACTGGGATGGTTTCATCTCACACTGCGCCTCTGTCATAGCCCATAACATGAACTTCGTTCATGTATGACGGAATCCGCAGGCAGCCACTCCCGAAAAATGCTTTTCTCTGAAATTCCGGTGCCGTTCTATCTCATTATGTCTGGTTGCCATGCCAGTAGGCACAATCCTCTGCTCTTAAAAACTTACATTTTTTACCTTCACAGGCAACAATTTTATCCATTGCAGGTATGCCATCGCACGAAATGGGATTCTGCCACCCTTTTATCGCTACATAAGCATAGGCAGATAAAAAGGCGAAAATAAAATCAGGTGTATGCGTGTCCTATTTAGTTTTTCAAAGTTCAAGGCTCATGTGAGCCTGTAACTATGATAGGACAAAACACCTGATTTTTTTACTACACAGATTGCCGAGTAGGACGGTGTAATCTGGTGATTTTATGTGAATCCCATTTCATGTACGATATATCATTGATAGATAATATGAAAACAAAGGAGATTCCACTATGAACGATTTACAGATACTTATTGATAACTACTTAGAGTATTGCAAGAGTCAAAAAAGGCTTGACAGTAAAACAATAAACGCATACCGAATTGATTTAAGGCAATTTTCAGAACAGAATATTACCCAAAATGCATCCAGTATTACCTCGGATATGTTAGAAAACTATGTTGCAACACTCCATCAAAAATACAAACCAAAAACGGTAAAGAGAAAAATTGCATCGTTAAAAGCACTTTTTCATTATCTTGAGTACAAGGAAATCATTACTATAAATCCGTTTAATAAAATACAACTGCGTTTTAGAGAACCGGCTATTCTTCCAAAAACGATTCCTTTGCATACCGTTGAGACATTCCTATCTGCCATATACAACCAATATCACAACACAACAACCACTTACCAAAGGGATTGTGCACTAAGAGATGTAGCCGTTATAGAATTACTTTTTGCTACAGGGATGAGAATTTCCGAACTATGTTCTTTAAAAATTAGTGATGTGAATTTGTATGACAGAACTGTTTTAATATATGGAAAAGGAGCCAAAGAACGGATTATTCAAATCGGAAATGATGATGTGACAAAAATTCTAAATACATACAAAAACACTTTCCTAACCGAAATGCAAAAGTGCAATCACTTTTTTGCAAATCCAAACGGAACTGCATTATCCGATCAATCTGTGCGGCGCATGATTAAGAAATATACCTCTCTTGCCGGCATTGAATTACATATCACACCGCATATGTTCCGCCATACTTTTGCTACAAGTCTCTTGGAGGCTGACGTAGACATCCGTTATATTCAGGAAATGCTGGGGCATAGTTCTATAAACATCACGGAAATCTATACCCATGTTGCCATGTCAAAGCAAAGGGATATCCTCACAACAAAACATCCAAGAAAGAATTTTGAAATATAATTTTAAAAAGACAACTCCGAGTATGGGTTGTCTTTTTGAATGATAATCAGGAGTTATCTGTTGGAAATACAATAGAATTTCGATATAAGATAATACACAATTATTTAGATAATATGTAAAACAGATGTGAATATCCAATGTGTAGGAGAGAAAAAGTTTAAGTGAACGCAATTATTTTAGCAGCTGGAAATAGTTTACGTATGTATCAAACAGGTGCAAACATACATAAAGCATTATTACCTATTCAAAATATTCCCAATATAGAACGCACAATTTTAATGTTACAATTTTGCAATATAACCGAAATTATCATTGCAGTTCCATATCAATGTACACTTTTTGATTACTTAGCAGAAAAATATTCGTGCAAAATTATTTATAAAAAGAAAGAGTGTGCTAATACTTTGCACACAATCAACGATCTTTTAACATATATAGACGATACTTTCATTATAGAGGGCGATGTAGTTCTCGCAAAAAATATTTTTGATATTTTTGAAAATAGCACTTATTATGTAATGAAATATCCTAAACCAGAGATCGATGATTGGCATCCTGTTTTAAACCAAGATGGAAATGTATCTACTTTTCAAATTAGCCAAGAGAATACTGCCGCTATATTTGGTATATCCTTTTGGGCACATAAGGATTGCCCTCTTTTGATTTCGCATTTAAAGCAAAAAGCAGCAATATATGATATTCAAGATCCTGATATATTTTGGGATAACAACATTATTGAAATATTAGATAGAATATCAGTTAAAACGTATGAAATTTCTGCTGATGTTGCTTGCGAAATGAATACTTATGAGGAATATAAATTTGCACAAGAGATTTGTAAATCCGCTATTTATGGTAGCCTATTCTTTGACAATGTAACCTTAAGGACAGAGAATGACATTCATTTTAAAATTTGTCATAGTACAGAAAAGGAAACAAATATTTATTGGCTTGACCAACTATTTAATTATTATGGAGAAGAGTTGTTTAAAGATAGTAGATACTTAGCTTACGAAGATTTTTTTTCAACTAATGAACAGGTATTTATTATAAAAATAGGTTCTTTAGAAGTTGGGTTTTTTTCTTTTGTACACGAAAAAAAATACATTTTATTACGTAGACTTTATGTCAGCTCAAATCGCAGAAATAAGCATATAGGAACGCAGATTGTCCGCTACATTCAATTATATTCTAAATTCAATTCAAAAGAATTTAGGGTAAATGTTTACGATGATGACGCAGAAAAATTTTATAACCATCTAGGGTTTAAGTTAAAATTTAAAACATTTGGTTTAGAAGTATAGTTTATATAGGAGTTAGTAAATAATGAACGGTAGAGAAACAATTTTTTCAATCTTAAATTACTATAATGAAAGTAAAATAGACTTTGATGTTTATATCGTAGCAGATGCGCAATTTAAGACCTGTAAATATATGTCGGAACAAATTATACATGCTGATGAAAACGAATTTTTTTCACGAACAGAATTTGCTGAAATTGTTTCAGCTATTTTTAATTGTTTTGGATTTGCTCGAGTTTTTTATTCTGAGATAGAATTTATCAAATACGTTCTGGATAATAATATTTTAAAGTCAGAATGTATTGTATATAATTTTTCAAGAGACGGTCGTGCAAATGGTAAGAAATCTTTAATTCCAGCTTTTTGTGATTTATTAAATATAAAATATACTGGCAGCGACGCATTTGTTATATCATTGTTACGAAATAAGTATGTATATACAAAATTTTTAGAGGAAAATGGAATAACCGTTCCAAGAAGTGAACTTTTTTCCGATAAATCTGATCTTCACTTGCTGTTAAGTCAATATAAGGATCAATATGTAATTGTTAAAAATAGGTATGAGTCTGCAAGTATTGGGATGACAGATAAAAATGTATTTAGGTTATGCCAAAATTCTTTACAACATCTAAATAACTTACTAAAAGAAATGTGTACAGATTCCCTATTAGTGCAGGAATATATTGATGGAATAGAATGTGAAGTATTAGTTCTTCAGTATAAAGGAAAATATTATGCTTTAGATCCCGTTCAAATATTATTTAAAACAAATCTTAATTTTATTGATACAGATACATCAAATACATACAATTATGAATTTAAAGTAATAGAATCTTCAATAAAATTTTTACTCCAAGCAACCGCCCAAAAAGCGGCCGAGCTACTTGGAGTAAAAGATTATGCGCGCTTTGATTTTAGAATAAAAAAGGGAGTTCCTTATCTATTTGATATAGCAGGCACCCCCTATACTATATACCACAGTTCCATATCCTATTTGTTTACTCAATATTATCAAATGCCTTATGAAAATATTTATAAGGTCATTGTAGCGTGTATGTTATCAAACTATGAATAATCCCTTTAGGAATAGGATGTATACTGTAAGTCCGAAAGCATAAGTCCTCGGCAAAAAAATTTTGACAAGACTTGTTCGGTTCTTTTGGTTTTTACAAGATTATGGCAAAAATTGTAAGCACTTATTGTTTCTTTATTATTGATGAGTTGTTTTACTGCATCATTTTTTTCATTCCAAAATATTTCTTGTTTTCGAAATAATGCTGGAACAAAATCATCCAATTGATTCACATAATGCCATGCATCTTCCCAGTTGCAGCTGTTTATTTTTCGGTAGAGCTCAAACCAAGAAAAATAATATCGGTAAAAATCATCAATGCTTTCATCCGCTACATTGGAGATGTCCTCACATTCATATAACTTTTCTAGTTTACGCTTATATGTTACATATTGTTTATCATTATTGGAATATAAATATAATGAACATATATTTGTGTATATAACAAATTGGGTCGCATTTTTCTCGCCGGTAAGTAAATCCCTTAATTCTTTAATTGCTTTTTTGGCAAAAGATATTGTTTTTTGTGGTGTCTTTGCATCTTGTTCGGCTAAAAGAAATTCTGCAATAATTTGATTATTATAAAGTTTTTCAATCTGAGGAATTTTGATATCTCGTTGGTTAGCTTCAAATACTGCCGTTTGGCACAATTCAATCGCTTCATCAAATTCCTGAATTACAATATCAGTACCGGCCTGACAAACTAAAGTTATATAATACTCAACCCATATCTCATTTCTGGCAAAATAACTTTTTGCCTTTTCATAATAAATGTTACAGGCGGCTTGGTTTGCAAATAAAAAAGCCTTTCGGTTAAATACATTTTCAACGTATTCTCCTATGCCATGTTGCCGAACATTTTTAGAATAAGATAATTCTTGACTTTTATTATATAACTTTTTAAATTTATCATAATCATTAAGTTGATCAAGAACACATGGTGATATTTCATATATTATTTTTAGACGTAATACTGTTTCATCAACTGCTTCTACCATATCTATACTTGAATTGCTAACAGTTAATTCATTCATTGCATAATTGATACACTCATTTAATAAATTGATATATGTAGGCTTATTCATTTTCGTATTTCTATAAATATAATGAAAATATTCACATGTTAATTCTGCTCTCACTGGCAATTCCCAATCATATTTTTTTATGCTTTTATATTTCTGAGCCATATCCGTTAACGGCAAATGTTTATACAAGGAATCATAATAATCCTTTATTACCGCAAACGCCTCTTTATACTTTTTATCTGCGGAATCTGATGCCAAAATATTTTCAATTTTTCTTATTTTTAAATCATCTGCCATTTTTCTTGCAGCTGAATATGATAAGATAAATAAAGAAAAAGAAAGTGGAGAAATACATCCGATATATTTATAAATATAATATGCTCTAAAATAATATTCATCTTGTTCATTTAAAGTATAAAATTTGTAATAAGTAATTAATATTTCTTCGTGCCTCTCCATAGTTATTTTTGCAATATAATTTTGTATATCTGCCGAAATAAAACTATAATACTTTTTAAAATCTTTTTCCAATAATGCCTCGTCTTTGGCAATATCTAGTCCATCTTTAACATCCTCAATCTTTTCTGCTACTATATGTCGTAAAAACTGAGCAGAAAATTTTTTTAATGCCAAAGATGCTGCGAAAACGATAGTTTCCATTTTCTTTCCACTTATATCATGTTTTTCGCCCTGAGACTTTATAGTGGATATTCTTTTCGTAACAACATCTTGCAACGTTGAAATATATCCATTCTCATTTACTAAAAACTCTTCATAGAGGAAATCCACTACTTCTAAATTTCCCTGACTTAATTCAAAAATACGTTTTAAATTTTCTTCTGAAGCACCATGTAGTACACCTTTTTGCAATAAAAAATCCCGCGTATCATTTATAGAATATGGGGGTAACGATATAGTTTCACATGAATTTATATATTTATGGATAACCTCCCTATAGATATCCTGTGTATCAGTAATAAGTAAAAATATCTTCTTTTTTAATTCCTTTTCTAATTTCTGAATATTTTGAATAATGGAGGTTGTCAGAAAGCGCAACTCATCTGAAACGTCGCTAATATTTTCAACACAGATCAAAATATTATTTTTAAATTTAGCAGATAATAAATTGCGTATCTTATTATAAATTGAATTATTATTTTCCCACCCTATACCAAGTCCAAAAGAAAACGCAGGATTTCCTGCGGTAGCACTAAGAGAATTTAACCTTCTCGAATTTATAAGGGCATTATCTGTCGGGGATATAATTTCATCACTACAACTACAATAGACTTTGATTTTTTCACTAGCTTCTAATTTTTTTATAATATGATTTACAATATATGATTTTCCTTGTCCGCATCGGGCATGTATAAACGTGACCCTGGAAGCTGTTTGGGTCTCGAATTTATCCGCTAAATCGTTAACCAATTGATTTCGTCCATTTAACCCCGCATATTCTATCATAAACTAAACCCTCCATCTTGTGGTTTATTTCTATTTTTCCAATATTCAATAATTGTGTATTATCTTATATCGAAATTCTATTGTATTTCCAACAGATAACGATAGATTGTCTTCCATCTCATCTACTTGATTGCTGAAATCCACCCAATAATTCCTAATTATCCATACCATTCTCATTCAACACATCCAACAGATAACTCCTGATTATTATTTAATTATTGTACCACACATTTCCCAAAAAATCATCATATTCTACAAATTTCGTCACTCCTGAAAAATGTTTTTCTAAATTCCACCGCCCCAATGAGCAGTGGAATTCTCCTCTGCACAGTTGACATTTACCTCTTCATATTTTCATGTTACGATTACCTCTCCATCAGACAGCAGTAGATGGAGGAAATATCATGAGTAAATTTATACCTGGTAATCAGAAACACCTTACACTTGAAGATCGTATCTTTATCCAAAACGAACTAAACAAATGTACTACATTTAAAGATATTGAAAGATTCCTCTGCAAAGATCCAACTACTATCTCTAAAAAAGTTAAAGCAAGAAGAATCTCTGACAGGTATCATAAAGGCTCGTTCGTCAATAAAAAGAACTTCTGTGTTCATCGATATCATTGTCGAAAAACGAATGCTTGTGACAAAATTATTCTTTGTGGGGTTAAATGTTCTTCCTGTCCGACTTGTAACCAAACATGTAACGACTTCGAAAAAGAACGTTGCAATCGTTTGGATCAAGCACCTTATGTTTGTAATGGGTGTGATAAGAAAATCAATCACTGTACGATTGCCCATAAATACAACATAAGAAGGAGGATATAACTATGGTCGCAGCTAATCAACTAAAAAAATCCGAAAGGAACATTGACTTAACCAATCTCAACTTGCCGATGCTACTGGTTACAGCGTCAAAACCATCTGGCAAGTAGAAACTGGTAAACAGAATCCATCCAGTGAATTTATGTTCCGAATGGTAGCATCTTTCAATATGCTCATGGAAGATTTATTTGAAATCAAAAAATAACAAAAAGCCAAGGATTACCCACCATACACAGTGAGTAATCCTTTTTCTTACATTGAAACGCTTAAAAACTATTAACGATTCCCTAAGATACGTTCATAATAAAAGTCCTCAGCATTTTCATATTACAAGTCTACCTATATTTCTATGCTATCTAAGATTTTCCACATATTCTTCCAAGCACAATCCACTCTGATGAATCTCCTCTGCTGCTTCTTTTCCCACATAGCGATAATGCCACGGTTCATTAGCAACTCCTGTAATGCTTGTCTTTCCGGACGGATATCTTTGAATAAATCCGTATTTGTATGAATTATCTAGTAACCAGTTATAAACATCATCACGAGAACATTTAGAAGTATCTGCATTGATATCTACCGCAAGTCCAAGCTGATGTTCACTTGTCCCCGGCAATGCAACCCATTCCATTGCTGTTTCCTCTGCCATGTGTTTTGTATAACCTTCACTGCGATATGCGTCTATCTTGTCATCTAAAATCTGTTGTTGCTCCTCTGCGGTTCTGTAACCATCTCTAACAAACGGATATACCCCCGCATTTCTCGCATCATCAAACATTTCCTGCAAATATGGATAGATTCTGGACTCTATTTTCTGACCATTACTCAATTCCATGAGATCAATTTCATAATCATCTGGAATATAGTTGTCTCGGTTTACTATCATCAACTTCCATCCATACTTATCACTTGCAATGTGATGTTCTTCCTGTTTTATAATACCAAAACCTTGTAGCTTGACCGCATCATTGGTTGCGAATGTATGTCCTACATAAATAATCAAGAAAAGAACGAACAACAGAGTTATCTTTTTCAGAAAACTCTTTTTCCTTTTCATCTACTTAATCTCCGTTTTATGATAGACATGATACATAAGCGGAACCATCAAAACACTTAGGATTGGATAAATGACCAGCATGATTGGTATCGAGCCAACAATCTTACCACCAATATGATATAAATCAAATGTATTGATAATCTCATTGATCTGCAGCAAGCGGTCTGGGAACACACCCAATATTCCCGATAAGAAATCGAAATTTGATACAAACTGTGGTAAAAACAGGATTGCAAAAGGTATTGTAACCGCAACAACTGCTGTATGCGTCTTTGCTGACACAATCATAGACAGAAACAGGCAAAATACTGTTCCAATATATCCGGCAATTACCGTGAGCAAATACAACTGCATATAGGTAATATTGTAAAAAGATTTCCAATGCCAGAAGCCTGTCTGTATCATGACATTTCCACCTTGCGATCCAAGACATCCCAATACCACAAGTGAATACAGCGATATTACAATAAAGTAGATAGCTGATACCACGATAAATCCTGCCATGATCTTTGCTCTCGTTCCCCTATCCCTTCCGTATTTTGTTGAGAAAAATATGGAATCTGATTTCCAACTAAATTCATTGGAAAAGATACCTGACACCAAGAATGCTGACACAAGCATAATGAGCATAATAATCGTCTGAGCGTAACTCAGTGCTGATTTCCAGCCATCATAGTCCTCATAGTATAAAGGTACTTTCATCTCACTGTACTGCTCTATCAAAAATGCTTTCTCATTTTCATCGAATAAACCATCGGCATCTTCGGAATTCAACCATTTTTCCAAACTCTTTCCACGGTTCTCATAGATCTGTCCCACTTCTTCTTTCGATAAAGAATCAATCCGATAATAGTTGAAATCTCTAAATTCGCAAAATCCCATATTGATCATGTCCTTTATTTCTGAAAACCCTTGTACCTTGGAATCATGCAATAAGTTAGCAGAATCATCTCCTGGGCGAATTGGATATTCTTCACTGATTTTTTTATATTCATCCATAACCGCTTGTAATGCTGCTTCATCTAAAACACCTTCCCACTTCTGCTTTTCTTCCCGCAGACTCTTTGCTGCTGCGATTCCTGTATGAGATTTGCCCTGCTCATCCAAAAAACTGACATTCGTGATTGCGAAATAGCAGGATATCAAAAGTGAAAATAACAACACGACCAATGATACTTTACTGATGCTCTTAGAAAAGATTTTCTTAATTTCATATCTGATCATTCCATCTCACCACCCTTTTCACCAAAATAATATAAGAACACATCCTCCAATGTCGGCTCCACCACAAATGCTCCAGCAATCGGTGGCTCACTGGCAATAATACGAAGGTTCACCATTCCCCTTTCCGCTTTCATATTAGACACCTTAAATTCTTTCATCATCTTTGTTGCATCTGCCTGTGATACTTCACACGCATATACCTTTTCCCGCATAGAAGCAATTGTCTGATCCAGATTTCCCTGCTGCATAATCTGTCCATCCTTCATCAGCCAGATTTCATTAGCAATATACTCCACATCTGAAACAATATGCGTCGATAAAATAACGATCCGGTCCTCTGACAGCTCACTGATCAGATTCCTAAAACGCACCCTTTCCGTTGGATCAAGTCCAGCCGTAGGCTCATCCAGAATAAGAATTTTTGGATTGTTTAGCATTGCCTGGGCAATTCCTGCTCTACGTTTCATTCCGCCGGACAGCTTCTTCATCTTCTTATTTGCTGACTTTGTAAGTCCAACCTGTGCAAGCAAGTCCTTTACCCGTTTACCAGCAACCATTGGTCGAATACCCTTTAAGCTGGCAATATACAGTAAATAGTCTTTTAGTGTGAAATCCGGATAGAATCCGAACTCCTGAGGTAAGTATCCAAGCAAATTTCGATATTCTCCATCCATTTTGAAAATATCCTTTCCATCGCACAGAATCTGTCCACTTGTCGGTGTCAAAAGGGTACAGATCATTCGCATAAGCGTTGTCTTTCCTGCACCATTCACACCTAAAAGTCCATATACTCCATTCTCTATCGTCAGGTTTAAGTTCTCTACTGCCCGAAAGTCACCAAACTTTCTTGTAACATTAACCATTTGTAGTTTCATATTGATTTCCCTCCATTGTCCAACATAAGCGATTGCAGTCATGTATTGCCTTATACACTGCACCAATCAGGAAACAGCTTGCTAATCCAAATAAGATACTCCATACAAGACATGTAATCTTAGCATAAATAAAATCATTCATTGTAACCATCCACCAGATCACACTCCACAAAAAGCAACCGAGCATGGATGCTGCCTCATTCAAAGCGCTGCTGTTTAACATGGCAAAGCAGATTCCAGCAGCAACGACCATTGGGAACAAAAACTGCACCAAAATATCCATAAACTGCATTCTCATACCCACACAGCAAACAAACATAAATAGCGTTATCATAAATACATCCGCCACTCCTATCAAAAATATTCGTGCGGAATAGATCTGTCTGAGGGAATATAGGCACGCTGCCTCAATCTGTAAGGAATCACTTTCTTTGTTTCTCCAAAATTCCGGAATGATCATAACGATAAAAAGGACAGAGGAAGTTCCCAGTGTTCTCATCAAATATTCGCTATCATCCAGATAATTTATGAGAAAAAATGTCACTATCAGTAATGCTGCCTGCAACATCCACCATCTCTTTCGGATCAGCCGAAATTGAGAAAATAAAAACTCTCCATAGCTCATCGTATGTTCAGACTGAACTTCCATCATAACTTCCTTCGATTTTTGAATCGTTTCCAGAATCTTTTCTTCTCTTGGAATAACTTTTGTTTCCGTTTTATAGTTTTGCATCATCTTTTTCAAATTCATCAGAATCCTCCTCTCCCAAAAGTTTTATTAATTCTTCTTTTGCCCCTTTGTGACGGTACTTAACCAGTGGCAAACCAATCTGTAAAATATCTGCTACCTCTTTTAGTTTACAGTCTCCAAAATAGATCAGCAGTATCACTTCTCTTAACTCCGGAGCCAGCCTTCCAAGAGCCTGTTCCACATCCATTCGTTTTTCTTTTCTTTGAATACCACCATCCGAAACCAGCTCTCTTTCCAATATTTCCTGCTCTACACTCTCTACCTTCCATTTCTTTGCATAGTCCTTACAAAGATTCCTAGCTATTACATACAGATAATTCTTTGCCTTTCCAATGTGCTGATAAGATGCAATATTTTCTATAAATCGAAGGAAGGTTTCCTGTGTTAGATCTTCTGCTTCTGTCTGATCCAGACAATGATTTCTACAATACAACAAAATTTCTGCATAATATTTTCGTACAAATTTATCAAAAGCATTCTCATCGCCCTGTTTCATTTGTAGAATTAAAAGATAATCATTCAAGTTGCCCTCCTTTCCCATTTTCGGTAATGTATAAACGTTTATTCCATTCTAATATGTATAACGACTGACTGCAAAAAAAAGATAGTCATTTTTCATTAAATTTTTGTATGTGTTTTTGTCTTTTACTTAAAACTACACTCCTCCTCTTCTAATTTCCAATTTATTTTGTTACAATTATAAAAAGGATTACTGAAGCACACAATATGCTTTTACTTCAGTAATCCTACAATATCTTTCATAGTATATTGTTGGTATGCTACGCAAGATTATAATAAACGGGCAGCCCAAAAGTCATTTTCTGTTACAAAATATCTGCACTAGTGTGCTGCATTGTATGCCAACTGGTAGTTACCATTTTTATTTGTTGTACCGCCACCACAACTGCACTGACAGTTTGGTACAACTGGCAGCCATGCCGCTGCATACGATACATTACGTCCGCTAGTACATACACAATGGCATCCGCCGTTAACCATAGTTTCAGAACTCATAGGTGTTTTGTTTAAAGGATTTACAACTCTCATAATAATACCTCCTAGTATAATAATGACTGCCAGATTATTTCTAATTAAACTCTATATCATCAATTTTTTTGACTAAGTCTATATTATTTTCAATAGTCTCGTAATATTTTATAAGCCAACTCTTATACCTTTCTCTAACCTCCTCACAATAACCAGCTTTCATCTGCACATTAATGCTATTCTGATCATAGCAGTCTGCATAGCATATATCACATAATCGAAGTGCCCAGCAATTTGAACAATTCCTTATTGATTTTTCTTCATATTCGTGTAAGTAATATTTTTTTATTGCTTCCGTATCAACCCCATTGTCTACATTGCCAATACTAGGGGAATCTCCAACACGCTCACATGTGCTGTATTTTTTATTTACATTAAATCTACAAGATATATGTTTCTTCAAGCACTCGTGTTTTTTATTATATTTGTGACATCGTTAATCGGTCGGTTACTGTATAAGGACTAATCTCTCGCCTGCAGAACCTTCTGAATCTTTTGTTATAATTCCTGTAGCCTCTGGAAATATTGTTCCTTCAGAGCTGCAGGGACATCATTATCAAGCGTTCTTATATCATCATAATCTTTCTCTTTCACAGACCTACGATTCTCATAGAACCACTGCCAACACCAATTACGCAATAAACTTTCTGCCAGCCTCTCCGGGTCAGAAAAGACCTCATCTATCATAACTGACTTTACATGTCCACTTTTTGGTAGTGTCAAAAGCGTTACCGGATCAATACTCGGACGTCCCATGCCATCCGAATAAGTATCACGAACAAGGTCATAAATAAATGACCAGTCGATTGCTTTATCGATAATTCGAAGAAGATGATCCTGTGGAACAAGATCAACGCTTGTGACAATATTCCTGTCTGTTGCCATTTTGGAAAATCCCGATTCATTGAGATTTCAAGTTTAACGCTTTATATACCTTTGATTCTTGCTATTAGGCTTATCTGGAATAGTACGTTCCACCGCCCCAATATTTAATGCAGGATCCATATAATTCTTTCTAAATGTCTCACGTGATTTAAGCCCTAGCTGTTTCATTAAAGAAACGGCTGTATATGGCACATCGAATTCCATTACCTCAAGCAAACGTTTTACATATTCTGATTCATCATTAATGGATTTACGAATTTGTTCATTCACTTCATCAAGAATATCATCTATACGCTCCAACATAAATTCAATAAAAACATTCGAGTTTCCATTTACGTGGCACTCTGAAATTGCATTGTAATAATCATTTTGAAATTTTTCTATCTGGCTTTCTAATGGTATATAGGCAAATACTGGATTCCATTCATTTAATAACATGGTATGCCATAGTCTTGCAGTTCTTCCATTGCCATCTGAAAATGGATGAATAAATACAAATTCATAATGAAAAATCGCTCCCATTATCAATGGATGTACCTCTTTTCTATTTGTACTCATCCAACCGAATAAATCTTGCATTAGTGAAGGTACAAACTGCGGTGGCGGAGCCATAAAAATACAGGTATCACCATTAAAAACACCTTCATCACCATCGCGAAACCTTCCTGCGTCATCTTTTAATAGGTATTCCATAATTCCTTGAACTTTTTTCAGATCATCTAAACTATATGGATTGACCTTTCCAATCATTTCATACGCTTTGTACGCATTTTTAACCTCTTGAATCTCCTGCTCTGGTCCAAGAACCATACGACCATTTATGACATCTTTTGTTTGTCCTATAGTCAACGAATTGGCTTCAATTTTCAATGATGAATGCACCGATTTAATTCGATTATTTCTCCTTAAATGTGGCTTATTATCCAAATTGTGGTATATCTCTATTCTCCCTAGCTTAGTCGAAATAGATGAAACCAGATTAAGCATTTTTTCAGTTATAGTATATGGTGGTTTATATTCTTCCATAAAATCGCCTCATCTTGCTTATTATCTTGCTTATTATCTTACCATAATTATATATCTTTATACAATATCCATCTACAAATATCCACAATTTTAATACCTTCATACTGATAATTTTCATTTTTCGGTAACAGATTTTCTATTCGAATTCTACCATACCATAGTTGTTATGCCATTATTCTATTACCATTTTTTGAAAATAATTCTTTTTTTGGTAATAGATTCATTTTTCGATGATACGCTTCACACAAGTGTTTCATTTTATTGAAGTATATTTACCATTGTCGTTATATTCCACTTATATTTTCCCAAAGAATCCTAAAAAGGTGGACTGCCACACATAGCAATCCACCCTCTGCCTTATTACAATTAATTTGTAACTATCCGATTTGTCTGACGAGATTTATCATTTCGATCGCACCGAGTGCACAGTCATATCCTTTGTTTCCGGCTTTTGTTCCGGCTCTTTCTATTGCCTGCTCGATGTTTTCAGTGGTGACTACTCCAAACATTACCGGGATTTCTGATTCGAGTGATACTGATGCGATTCCCTTTGATACCTCGTTGCACACATAGTCATAGTGGCTTGTTGCACCTCTGATTACTGCTCCGAGGCAGATGACTGCATCGTATTTTCCACTTTTTGCCATCTTCTTTGCGATGAGTGGTATCTCGAATGCTCCCGGCACCCATGCTACGTCTATGTTTTCCTCCGGCACGTCGTGTCTTACGAGTCCGTCCTTTGCGCCTCCTAAGAGCTTTGATGTGATAAATTCATTGAATCTTGCTACTACGATTCCTACCTTAATTCCATCCTGTGTCATTTTTCCTTCGATTACGTTCATTTTTTGTTCTCCTTATGTTTTTATTTTTACTCAGATGAGTTTATCTGCAATTATTAACTATTTAGAATTTGTTACTATTCAGAATCCCCGCACACATTGCAAAAACGCTCGATGCGGTGTACTAATATGAGAGTATGTGTCCCATGCGGTTCTGCTTTGTTTTCAGATAAAACAGGTCATGCGCGGTGGCGCTCATCTGGATCGGCACACGCTCGCTGATTTCCATGCCAAACTCTGAGAGCTGGTATACCTTGTCAGGGTTATTTGTGAGAAGGCGCAGACTGTGTACGCCAAGCTCTCTTAATATCTGGGCTCCGATATAGTACTCGCGCTCATCTCCGGCAAAGCCGAGTGCCAGGTTTGCTTCGAGTGTATCCATACCCTGTTCCTGAAGCTCATATGCCTTCAGCTTATTTATCAGGCCGATTCCTCTGCCCTCCTGACGCATGTAGAGCAATATTCCTCTGCCCTCCTCGTCTATCTGTCTCATAGCCGCCTCAAGCTGCTGGCCGCAGTCGCAGCGCTGTGAGCCGAATACATCTCCTGTGAGACACTCTGAATGTACTCGGCAGAGCACATTTCTTCCATCTGCGATTTCGCCCTTTACAAGTGCCACATGATGCTCTCCGTTTAATCTGTTGACGAATCCATATGCCTTGAAGTCGCCGTATTTGGTCGGCAGCTTTACCTCTGTGACACGGTCAACGAGCTTTTCATGTATCTTTCTGTATTCCTGAAGTGCCGCTATTGTGATGAACTTGATATTCCATTTTTTTGCAAGCTCCATGAGCTCTGTTGTGCGCATCATGGTACCGTCCTCACGCATTATCTCACAGCACAGCCCACATTCCTTTAGTCCTGCGAGCCTGCACAGATCGACTGTTGCCTCTGTATGTCCGTTTCTCTCAAGTACGCCGTTTTTCTTTGCAAGAAGCGGAAACATGTGGCCCGGACGTCTGAAATCCTCAGGCTTTGCGTCATCAGAGACACATTTCATTGCTGTGATTGAGCGCTCTGCTGCGGAAATGCCTGTGGTTGTTGAAACATGGTCTATTGATACTGTAAATGCTGTCTCATGATTGTCTGTATTTTCCTGCACCATCTGCGGAAAACGAAGCTTCTTTACATATTCCTGCGACATCGGCATGCATATCAGACCCTTGCCGTGCATCGCCATAAAGTTGATGTTTTCTGTTGTAGCAAATTCTGCCGCACAGATGAAATCGCCCTCATTCTCTCTGTCCTCATCATCTGTGACAAGTATTATTTTTCCTGCACGAAGCTCATCAAGTGCTTCTTCTACTGTGTTGAATTTCATATTTTATGTCCTCGTCTTTCTATTGTGATTTTATAGCTATTGCGTTACATGATTTTTAACCCTTCATCCCCACGCACATTTGCAAACCCGCACGATACCCATGCTTTTATGTTAGAAGCCGTATTTTGCCAGGAAATCTCTTGTTATTCCTTCCGGTTGTTTTTTATTTTCGCCGGATTTATGTGGTACATTTTCCTTAATTGTCTGTGTTCCTGTCATTTCTTCTGTTATTCCATCCGACTGCCCTTTAAACAACAGCTTCTCAACATATTTTCCTATGATATCTGTTTCCAGATTCACGACAGCTCCCACCTTTCTGTCCTTTAGAACAGTCTGGCTTACTGTGTGCGGTATCGCTGATATCGAGAAATTATCCTCTGCCACCTTTGCGACTGTGAGGCTTATTCCATCGATTGTGACGGAGCCCTTCTCAACTATATAGCGCATGAGCTGTGGTATGGCATGTATCGTATACCAGATGGCATTGTCATCCTTTTTGACCTCCACAATCCTGCCTGTTCCGTCAACATGTCCCGACACGATGTGCCCGCCAAATCTGCCATCTGCTGCCATCGCACGCTCCAAATTGACAAGAGCTCCTCTCATCGCATTTGCAAGCGATGAACGGTTTAGCGTCTCGTGCATGACATCCGCTGTAAACGCATGTGGCATGAGCCTTGTGACCGTGAGGCAGATACCGTTTACCGCTATGCTGTCTCCGACCTTTGTTCCAGCTAGCACTTTTTCAGCTCTGATTGTAAGTACTGCTGAGTTTGCTCCACGTAAAATTGTATCTATTGTTCCAACTTCTTCAACTATTCCTGTGAACATTGTGTATCGCCTTTCTTTTTTAAGTATTCACAACATCACTCTCGATGAGGAAATCATCACCAAGCTTTGTTGCCTTACTGTTTCCAAGCATCACGGCATTTGCCGGCGAGTCGGTTCCCATTCCCTCTATCGGAGTTTTTGCATCCGCCCCTCCGAAAAGCTTTGGTGCAATGTAAGCGTATACCTTATTCACAATCCCGCTCTTAAGGGCTGACCAGTTGAGTATTCCGCCTCCCTCAAGCAAAATGCTGTCTATGCTTCTTTCGCCGAGCTTTTGCATGAGATCATTTAAATCAATATGACCGTTTTTTTCAGCTACATACAGAATTTCTATTCCTTTTTCTTCAAGCCGTATTATTTTTCTATTTTTTTGATAATTATTGTTTTCTTCTATACTATCTTTTTCAGTATCAGGCAAGGCTTCTGACTGTGCGTTTTCACGATATCGCTCACTGACTGCAACAATCGTCGACACTTCCTTTGCAGTGTTTACTATCTGCGATTTCAGTGGAAGCTTAAGGTGCGTATCGCATATTATGCGGATTGGATTTACTCCGCCCTCGATTCTGCATGTAAGCAGTGGATCGTCTGCAAGCACTGTTCCTATTCCTGCCATTATGGCTTTATATCTGTGGCGCAGGTTTTGCACATGTTCTCTCGCTTTTTCTCCTGTTATCCACTTTGATAGTCCTGAATATGTAGCTATCTTTCCGTCCATCGTCATGGCATATTTCATAGCGACGTATGGACGTCTGGTCTGTATAAAGTAAAAGAATACGTCGTTCAGCCTGTCGCAATCTTCTTTGAGCACATTCGTGACAACCTCTATCCCATGCTCTTTAAGGATTTTTATACCGCCCCCGGCGACAAGCGGATTCGGGTCATCCGAGCCCACATATACTTTTTTTATACCGGCTTCTATCACTGCCTCCACACATGGTGGCTGCTTGCCATGATGACAGCAGGGCTCGAGAGTCACATACATATCCGCTCCCTGTGGCGATTCCTTGCAATGCTTTAACGCATTTCTTTCCGCGTGCAGCTCTCCGTATCTCTCATGCCAGCCCTCTCCGATTATCCTGCCGTCCTTTACAATCACAGCTCCGACCATCGGGTTTGGCGATGTATATCCCATGCCGCGTTTTGCAAGCTCAATCGCCCTTCTCATATATTGTTCATCAGTCATTTGAGTTCCTTTCTGCATAAAAAAGCCCTGAACTATTATCGTTCAGGGCCTAATGATTTCAAATATCATAATCTCAGATAAACATGCACTAGCTGCATTTCATCATAAATGAATTTTGAGACAAAAAAAATCTGGAATGTATCAAAACACTCCAGAGTAGATATCTTTTATAACTATGATATGTGCTGTATCTATATCTGAAACTGAATCTGAAACCCAGCTATCTATACTCTACATATATCATATTCACATCTTCTTTCATCCAGACTTTACTGTCGGCCTCGGAATCTCACCGAATCTTGCCTTGCGGCTCGTGGGCTATACCACCGGTAGGGAATTGCACCCTGCCCTGAAGAATAATTATTTAATTAGCTTACGCTAACTATAGTAAACCTTTGCGGTTTGGATGTCAAGATTATTTTTATAATGTGGAGCATATTTTTTTATAAGTTGTCGTGCAATTTATTAGAATGGAATTTTTAAAGAGCCAGCACCTTGAATGGGCTAACTCTTTCAATGTCACCTGTAATTGATAAATTGGAATTTTCTTAATTCTTCATCGCTGGTTTTTTTCTTTTCCAATTAATCAGTAGACCAATCGTGGAAATAACAAAAATTAATGCCGATGTTAAAGAAATAATTCCATCAGTAACCACAAATATGATAAACGTGGCTAATGGAATATAATTAAGAATACTTTTCAAAATTTTCATGTCCAATCCCCCCTTAGGTTTCATAATAGGTTTTCTTTATTTTACCACATGACAAAGGGTATTGGTATTGTTATTTTCGTCCTTTGATGACTGATTCTATGATATTTATTTCTTCATCAGTAAGGTTGTATTCTTCGTAAAGCTCTTGGTCTGTAAATATATGCTTATTTCCACCTGCCTTATAACTACCTTTTATGATATAATCTAAAAATCTTAAAATTTTTTGTAACAAAACAATCCTTTCTACGTCTAACCTATGAACAAAGGAGGTGACAGTTCTGGATTATGAGAAATTGTACAATTCCTATTACTTGCAAGTATACTCATATGTAATGACAATTGTAAAAAATCAACATCAGGCTGAGGAAATTACCCAGAATACTTTTTATAAGGCCATGACCGCAAAGAAGGCATATGCCGGCAAATCAAGCGAACAGACCTGGCTTTGCAGCATAGCAAGAAATCTGGCAATGGACGAATGCCGAAAAAACACAAAATTTACAGAGCTTGACGAAGAGCAGCTCGAACAACCCGATAATATGGTAAAAAGCCTAGAAAATAAAGATACCGCTCTTCAGATTCATCTTATACTGCACGAGCTTGATGAGCCCTACAAGGAGGTCTTTCAGCTTAGAATATTTGGTGAATTGCCATTCTCCCAAATAGGCATGATATTTGGAAAAACAGAGAACTGGGCACGGGTAACTTACCATAGAGCCAGACTGAAAATCAAAGAAAGGATGGATAGAAATGAATAATCCAATTACACAATCAACCGATGAAACCTGCAATATAGTTCAGGATTTACTCCCACTATACTATGACGATGTATGCAGTCCCTCAAGCAAAAGGCTTGTTGAAAAACACCTTAAGACTTGTGAAAAATGTCAAAATACATACAACGAGCTAAAAAACGATTCTATTGATTCAATGATAAAAAAAGAGGCTGACAGTGTATTAAAGCAGCATGAGAAAAAGGAAAAATCTGCTGCCTACAAGACCGGAGTCATAATAGCCGGATTACTGCTTATCCCAATACTCATCACATTCATAGTGTGTCTGTCAAATGGCGGTGGTTTAAATACCTTTGCGGTGGTAACAGCATCTATGCTTCTTGTAGCTGCAATGACAGTTGTTCCACTTATGGCACAGCAGAAAAAACTTACCAAATGCATAATCTGCGGTGTTTTTGCTCTGCTTTTGATATTCTTTTTTGTTGACAGAATGTATAGTTCAAATGAATTTATGCTTTGGTCTGTTCCAACTATATTTGGATTATCAATTGTTCTTTTTCCGTTTGTCATCAGAGGAATTGAGCTTCCACCTGTTTTATCAGACAAAAAAGCTCTTATCACTATGCTGTGGGATACCTTATGGCTTTTCCTCACAATCATTGAGGTGTGTGGCCATACAAACGATGTTGCCGGAATGAAGGCCGGCTGTATTATAGCATTTGTCTTTGTACTTGCAGCCTGGCTCATATTCTTTGATGCACGATATTTAAACGCAAACGGATTTATAAAATCCGCAATTATAGTTTTGATAGCTTCGGTTTGGACAGCTTTTGCCGATGACATATGCGAATTTTTAATTTTCGGTACCAGACAAATCACTATAAAGTCCGTGAATTTTTCTAACTGGACTTCCAATATCTGCGTGAATGCCAATGTTTACGCTATTGTGCTTGTGTCCGGTGTTATCATCGCCTCTATACTTTTTGTAGCAGGCGGTATTAAAGCATTTGCTAATAAAAAATAAATTAGTTTTCTCTTTGAAATATTATTACAAAACCCCTCCCACAGACTTCTATCTGTGGGAGGGGTTTTTATAGTCATTATTCAATAAGTGCCTACAAGATTAGCAAACACCCTGTGCAAGCATAGCGTCAACTACTTTCTCAAAGCCTGCGATATTTGCACCTGCAACATAGTCAGTCTTTCCACCAACTGTTGCATTGTATCTCTTAGCAGCATCACTGATGTTAGCGTAGATTGTCTCCATAATGCCCTTGAGCTTTCCGTCAACCTCTTCGAATGTCCATGAAAGTCTCTCAGAGTTCTGGCTCATCTCAAGTGCTGATGTAGCAACACCACCTGCATTGGCAGCTTTACCACCTACGAAGAGTACTCCGTTCTCCTGAAGGTATTTTGTAGCCTCAAGAGTTGTAGGCATGTTAGCACCCTCTGTTACAGATGTAACACCGTTAGCAACGAGCATCTTGGCATCCTCAATGTCTAACTCATTCTGAGTCGCACATGGAAGAGCAAGATCTACCTTGTACTGCCATACACCGTGCTCACCGTTCTGCTTTGCATGATACTCAGCAGTTGACTTAGCAGCTGCATACTCAGTAAGACGGGCACGCTTAACTTCCTTAACTTCCTTAAGAAGAGCAACATCAATTCCGTTTGGATCATAAATCCATCCGGTAGAATCAGAACATGTTACAACCTTAACACCTAACTCCTGTGCCTTCTCGATTGCGTAGATAGCAACGTTACCAGATCCGGAAACTGCTGCTGTCTTTCCCTCAAGGCTCATACCATGATCTTTCCATAATGCGTTAGTAAGATATAACAGACCATATCCGGTAGCCTGTGTACGTGCAAGAGATCCACCATAAGTAAGACCCTTACCAGTCAGCACACCTTCGTATGATCCACGAATTCTCTTATACTGTCCAAATAAGAAGCCGATCTCTCTTGCACCTGTTCCGATATCTCCGGCCGGTACATCAACGTCTGCTCCGATATATTTGCAAAGTTCTGTCATGAAGCTCTGGCAGAATGCCATGATCTCTCTGTCAGATTTACCCTTAGGATCGAAATCAGAACCACCTTTACCACCACCGATTGGAAGTGTTGTAAGAGAATTCTTAAATACCTGCTCGAAACCTAAGAACTTGATAATACCCAGGTTTACAGAAGGATGAAGTCTTAAACCTCCCTTGTATGGTCCAATGGAATTATTGAACTGTACACGGAAACCTCTGTTTACCTGTACCTGACCATTGTCATCTACCCATGGTACTCTGAACATGATCTGACGATCTGGCTCTGTGATTCTCTCAAGAATCGCATTCTTTCTGTATAATTCCTCATTTGCATCGATCACAGGTCTTAAAGAATCAAGAACCTCTGTTACTGCCTGTAAGAACTCAGGCTGATCTGCGTTTTTCTTCTTTACTACTTCGAGTACTTCATCAACATAGCTCATTTTTATATCTCCTTTACAAAATTATTTTTCACATCAACAAGTTTATTTTATATAAATCTATTGCTATAATCAAGTAATTTTTGAAAGTTTTATATAAAAAAAATTCATTTTATTTATTATCTTCATTTATATTATCCCAGTTTTGGTACTGATTCTCCTCATCATCGGAATATACCACCTTGAAATAATCCGAGAGTTTTGCAAGTGAAGTTATAAGAACTTTCATTTCGTCATCCGAAAGACCGTCCTTTATATGCTCTATCATATGACGGTGAAACTGCTCATGATGATAGTATGCACTCTTTCCCTTGCCAGTGAGTGAGAGCTTTACCACACGCTTATCCTCCTCACTGCGGATACGGTTCACGTATCCCTTGCGGGTGAGACCATCTATTGCCTTTGTCAGTGTGCCCAGAGTGATAGACATAAGCTTGGCTACGGTGCCGGAGCGCTTTGGCTCATCGACTCCTATTGCCTCTATTATATGCATATCGTTGATAGAAATATCAGAAAATTCGTCTGTTATCAGACATCTGCCCTCTATCTCTGTCAAATCCTTGAACAGACACACCAATAATTCATTTAAAGTTTCATCTGCCGTCATAAATACCTCTTTCTATTGCCACTCTATGGCGCAGGCTCCCCATGTAAGTCCTGCTCCAAAGCCTGATAAAATTATTTTTTCCTCATGCTTTATCATACCATCTTTGCGGACTTTATCAAGCAAAATCGGCACACTTGCCGCAGAAATATTTCCACAATGCTGTAAATTGGTCGGGAATTTGTCCATAGGCTGCTTAAGCCTCTTGGCAACCGACTCAATAATACGTATATTGGCCTGATGCAACACATAGACATCCACATCATCTACGCTCCAGCCGATTTCATCAAGCAGCTCATTTATAGCCTTTGGCACTGTCTTTACCGCAAACTTGTATACAGCAGGACCGTCCATAGTGACATAGCCACCGAGTGCAGACTGCTTTCCATTGTCGGTAAACGGATTGACTACAGGACGGTTGTCTCCGTCAAGCGCCTCACCGCCTTTTCCGTCCGAGCCCTGTACAAAGCCCTTAAAAGCATCGCCCTCGTCTGTCACAACGGCTGCTCCTGCTCCGTCTCCGAAAAGTACACAGGTGCTTCTGTCATTCCAGTCCATTATTTTTGAAAGAACCTCTGCTCCCACTACGACTGCCTTGTGAAACCTGCCGGTCTTAAAATATGCATCCGCTGTGGCAAGCCCGAATAAAAAGCCTGAACATGCGGCATTTATGTCAAATGCCACTGCACTGCCTGCACCTATCTCAGCCTGAATCTGACATGCGAGCGATGGAACGATTTTGTCTGTGGATACGCTTGCCGCTATTATCAAGTCTATCTCACTTCCGTCAATCCCCGCATCCTGCAGCGCACTTTTTACTGCATCACAGGCAAGTGAGGTGGTTGTCTCAGTCGTTGCAATGTGTCTGTTTCTTATTCCTGTACGCGAGCTGATCCACTCGTCAGATGTGTCCATTATGGCTGCCAGGTCATCGTTTGAGACCACTCTCTGTGGCAGGCAGCTTCCTGTTCCAACTATCTTCATAGAATTTCCTTTCCGGGACTAGAACTTGCGGAAACGCTTGTATCTTTCCTCCAAGAGCTGGTCCTTTGTCAATTTGCTTTCTTTTTCCAAGAATTTCTTCATGTTGCCCTTCATGTAGTTTCCGATTGATGAAAGGGCATCCTCGTCGGCTCCGCCAAACTCAGGTATTATATCATCCACGACATCAAGCTCCTTTAAGTCGTGTGCTGTAATCTTCATTACCTCTGCGGCTTCCTTTGCACGCTTTCCGTCCTTCCAGAGGATAGATGCAAAGCCTTCTGGCGAAAGGATTGAGTATGTGGCATTTTCCATCATCCACACTTCATTTCCTACAGAAAGAGCTAAAGCTCCGCCGCTTCCGCCTTCTCCTATCATGAGACAAAGGATTGGCACCTTGATGCCGCTCATCTCATAAAGGTTTCTTGCGATTGCCTCACCCTGTCCGTTTTCCTCTGCTTCCATTCCCGGATAAGCTCCTGATGTATTGACAAAGGTTATGATCGGACGGTTGAATTTCTCTGCCTGCTTCATGAGGCGCAGTGCCTTGCGGTAGCCCTCCGGTGATGGCATACCATAGTTTCTCTTTGCGCAGTCCTCAAGGTCTTTTCCCTTGTGGACACCGATAACTGTAACCGGCTGGCCGTCTAAATATGCGATTCCGCCTACGATAGCCGGGTCATCGCGGAAATATCTGTCTCCGTGCAGCTCCATAAACTCATCAAAGATATAGTCCATATAGTCAACCGATGCAAGTCTCTTAATCTGTCTTGCGGCGCTGACCTTGTCCCATACCTTAAATGGCTTAGCCTTTGCCTCGCGCTCCTTCATAAGCTCTGTCGGCTCGTAATTGTCGTCTGAGTGAAGCGGGTCAAAATTGGCATAGCCTGTGGTAGGTCTGTGAGCACGTAAAATCTTGTAAAGAGTCTTCTTTAAATCCTCACGCTCAACTATCATATCTACAAAGCCGTGCTCAAGCTGGAACTCTGCCCTCTGGAAGCCCTCAGGCAGCTTCTGTCCGATGGTCTGCTCGATAACACGAGGACCCGCAAAGCCGATAAGTGCCTTTGGCTCTGCAAGAATGATGTCTCCAAGCATTGCAAAGCTGGCTGTCACACCACCTGTTGTAGGATCTGTGAGTACAGGCACATATAAAAGTCCTGCCTCTGAATGACGTTTTGCTGCGGCTGAGGTCTTTGCCATCTGCATCAGCGAAATGATACCCTCCTGCATTCTGGCACCGCCTGAACAGCAGAATAATATAACCGGAAGTCTTTCCTCTGTGGCACGCTCAAATGCGCTTGTGATTTTCTCACCAACCACATGGCCCATGCTTCCCATCATAAATCTTGAATCAATTACACCAAGCACTGTCTCCTCGCCGTAAATCTTTGTCTTACCGATGACAATACCCTCAGAAAGTCCTGTTTTCTCCTGAGTCTTTGCAATTTTCTCCTCATACTCAGGGAAATTGAGAGGATTTCCTGTTGTAAGCTCTGTAAACCATGGCTCAAATGCTTCCTTGTCGGAAACCATTCTGATTCTGTTTTTAGCACGCACACGGAAATAATAATTACACTCATAGCAGACGTATTTGTGCTGTTTTACAACTGATTTGAGCACAGTCTTGCCACACTTGGGACAAACGATTGTCTCAGGGGCATCCTCTTTTGTTTCCTGTGCTACACCGGCATTTTTGCCATCTGCGGCTGTTTTTTCGCTCTCAGCGTTCTTGGCTAAAGTCTCTTCAGCCTCTATATTTTTATCTTTCTTCTTGAATAACTTCATCATGTCTCCTTATGCAATTAACCTATTGCAAATGTAAGCTCCGCCATACAGGCAACCTTGCCATTTACCCTGGCAACAGCCTTGCCCACACCGATAGGACCCTTAACCTTTATAATCTCAGTGGTCAACTCCAGCGTATCTCCCGGAACCACCTTCTGCTTGAACTTGGCATTATTAATGCCTGCAAAATATGCAGTCTTGCCCTTCCACTCATCCTGACAAAGAATGGCAACTGCACCGGTCTGCGCCAAAGCCTCAATAATAAGCACTCCCGGCATCACCGGATTTCCCGGAAAATGTCCCATAAAATGCGGCTCATTCATAGTCACATTCTTCTTAGCCACACACTTTACGCCCGGCTCCAGTTCCTCAACCGTATCAATGAGAAGAAACGGACTGCGGTGCGGCAGAATATCCATAATCTGCTGCGTATTCAAAACTGACATATATATCTATCCTTTCTCAATTTACTCCAAACTATCTACATGCTTCGCGCTCAATAACGTGGAGCCGGAAAGCACACAGTGTGTTCTGAATGAAAAATATGAACTGTCACGGCGTTCCATCCGCTCCATTAGCATGAAGTGCTAACACCATATCACAGCCTGTCCGTGCAAAATGCCGTGACTGACTTCATATTTTTCACGAGGAATATACTGTGTGCCCCCGGACCTCACAGCCTAAATTCGCGAAGCCCCTAAAAAAGCAGAAGCAATTTATCTACATGCTTCGCGCTCCGCAACGTGGAGCCGGGAAGCACACAGTGTGTTCTGAATAAAAAATATGAACTGTCACGGCGTTCCATCCACTCCAATAGCATGAAGCACTAACACCATATCACAGCCTGTCCGTGCAAAATGCCGTGACTGACTTCATATTTTTTATAAGGAATATACTGTGTGCTCCACCGGACCTCACAGCCTACATTCGCGAAGCCCCTAAAAAAGCAGAAGCTATTTATTTATAAGCCTTGAGCAGAATACTTGCATTATGTCCACCAAATCCCAGTGAATTGCTCAGTGCATACTCAACAGGCTCCTCATAGCTGTCCTTGCAGTAATTGAGGTCAATCTCCTCATCAGGAGTCTCATAGCCAACAGTCTTATGTATAAATCCATCCTGGATTTCCTTCACACATGTTATAAACTCAACAGCTCCTGCTGCTCCGAGCAGATGTCCTATCATAGACTTTGTTGAATTGATTTTAAGATTTGCAGCCTCATCACCGAACGCAAGCTTGATTGCTCTTGTCTCAAAGAGATCATTGTGATGTGTGCCTGTTCCGTGAGCATTGATGTATTTTACATCTGCCGGTGTGACACCTGCATCGCTCATGGCATTAGTCATGGCTCTTGCTGCACCTGCGCCATCCTCCTGCGGAGATGTGATGTGGTATGCATCAGATGAGCAGCCGTATCCGACTACCTCTGCATAAATCTTTGCACCTCTTGCCTTTGCATGCTCAAGCTCTTCAAGGATAACTACTCCTGCGCCCTCACCCATTACAAAGCCGCTTCTGTTCTTGTCAAACGGAAGTGAGCACTTTGCCGGATCATCTACTGTAGAAAGCGCTGTAAGTGCTGTAAATCCTGCGATTCCGATAGGACATACACTGCCCTCTGTACCACCGGCTACCATCACGTCAGCCTCACCGTACTGGATGCTTCTGTATGCCTCACCGATTGTGTTTGTTCCTGTAGCGCAGGCTGTTACATCATTGATACTCTTTCCCTTGAGACCAAACTGGATGGAAACATTTCCTGCTGCCATGTTACAGATCATAAGCGGAACAAGCAGAGGATTGACTCTGTTTGGTCCCTTTTCATAAAGCTTTTGTGTCTCGCGCTCCATAGCCTGAAGACTTCCGACACCTGAACCGATGGCACATCCAACCATGTATGGATCTTCCTTTTCGATATCAAGTCCGCTGTCATCAATTGCCTGCTTTGCTGCAGCTACAGCGTACTGTGAGAATGGCTCCATTCTCTTTGCTGCCTTTCTGTCCATAAAATCCTGTGGATTAAAATCCTTAAGCTCTGCTGCAATGTGACATTTATAATCTGTTGTGTCAAATTTTGTGATGTGGTCAAATCCGATTTTTCCGGCCTTTACCGCTGCCCAGAAATCGTCCACATTATTTCCGATTGGTGTTACTGCTCCAAGTCCTGTTACAACTACTCTTCTACTCATATTGCCATTCCTCCGTCAACAGACAGCACCTGGCCTGTGATGTAGCCTGCTGCATCTGATGCTAAAAATAATACTGCGTTTGCGATATCCTTTGTGTTTCCCGGTCTGCCAAGCGGAATCTGTGATAAAAGATTCTCCTTTGCCGCATCGGCAAGCACATCTGTCATCTCTGTCTCTACAAAGCCCGGTGCCACTGCGTTTGCTGTGATTCCCCGGCTGGCAAGCTCTCTGGCTACAGCCTTTGTGAGTCCTATAACTCCTGCCTTGCTTGCGCTGTAGTTGGCCTGTCCTGCATTTCCGAGTATTCCGGAAACTGATGAAATATTGATAATTCTTCCTGATTTCTGCTTCAAGAAATAGCGTGACATGTGACGGATTGTGTTGAACGCACCCTTAAGGTTTGTGTCGAGCACTGCGTCATAGTCTGCCTCGCTCATCTTCATGATGAGACCGTCTCTTGTGATTCCTGCGTTGTTTACGAGGATATCTATGTGCTTGTACTCCTTGATGAGCGCTGTTATCATATTCTGGCACTCGTCAAAATCAGAAACATTGCACTGATAAGAAACTGCATCACCGCCTGCTGCCTTTATCTCTGCAACAACGGCATCTGCCTTTTCCTTTGAACCATTATAATTTACTATTACAAAGGCGTGTGCTGCGGCAAGTGTAAGAGCTATCTGTCTTCCAATTCCGCGGCTTGCGCCTGTAACCAGGGCATTTTTACCTGTTAACATACTTTTCAAAATCCTCCAGTTTGTCTATGTTTACGACTTTTACGTCTCTATTTATCTTTCTCATAAATCCGCTGAGTGAGCGTCCCGGTCCGATTTCCACAAACTCATCTGCACCATCTGCGATAAGACGCTCGATGGTCTGCTGCCAGCGCACTGACGATGAAACCTGCTTTGTCAGATAATCCTTGACGTCTTCCGGTGACTTCACATAGTCTGCTGTGACATTTGTGATATATGGCACCTTGATATCGTGGATTTCTACACTCTCAAGTGCATCTGCGAGCTTTTCTCCTGCACCCTTAAGCATTGCTGAGTGGAAAGGTCCGCTGACCTTGAGCGGTACGCATCTCTTGGCACCTGCCTCGCTGCATGCTGCTGCGGCGGTATCTACTGCTGCCTTTTCTCCTGTGATAACAATCTGTCCAGGGCAGTTATAGTTGGCTACCGATACAACTGAATTTGTCTCATCTGCTGTCTTTTTGCAGATATCCTCAATGACCTGCGGATCAAGTCCTAAAACCGCTGTCATGGCTCCACCTGTAGGAACTGCCTCCTGCATGTAGATTCCTCTTTTTCTGACAACTGCAAATGCATCTGCCATAGTCATGGCTCCTGATGCGATAAGAGCACCATATTCCCCAAGACTTAATCCAGCTGTGACATCAGGTGTGATACCCTTGTCGATGATTGCCTGATATATAGCTGCCTCAACTGCAAGCATACATATCTGTGTGTACTCTGTAATGTTGAGCTTGTCATTTTCCTCAAAGCAAAGCGCCGGAATATCCAAGCCTGTCTGTTCACTGGCAAGGTCGATTACTGCCTTTGCATTTGGCATTGTATCGTAAAACTCCTTACCCATTCCTATATACTGTGAGCCCTGTCCGGGAAACATAAATACTCTCTTACCCATTTTCGGTTTCTCCTTATTTCTGACAGGATACCGTAAGCCACTCTTTGCAGGCGGCCCGGTATCCTTAAATTTGCATGTAAAAGTGAATACTGTCTATTTGTTCAGTCCCACTACATCCTCAATGATTTCTTTGCAGTTTTCCTCTTTCTTTACGAGGCCTGCGCTCTGACCTGCCATGACGCTGCCATATACGGTATCTCCGTCTACAACGGCTTTTCTGAGTGCGCCAAGTGTCATTTTTTCGAGCTCTTCAAATGGAGCTCCTTCCTTTTCCAGCTTGAGATATTGTCTGGTCATCTTGTTTCTGAGTACTCTGATCGGATGGCCTGTGCTCATTCCTGTAACCTCGGAATCTATATCCTTGGCCTTAATGACCTTCTGCTTATAGTTTTCATGTACTATCGATTCTTTTGCGGTGACAAAGCGTGTACCCATCTGGACTGCCTCTGCACCGAGTGCAAATGCTGCATTGAAGCCTCTGTTGTCTGCAATTCCGCCTGCTGCGATAACAGGGATGCTCACTGCATCAACAACCTGTGGCACAAGTGTCATGGTAGTCTGTGCTCCGATATGTCCGCCTGACTCCATTCCCTCGGCGATTACTGCACTTGCCCCGCCTCTCTCCATGAGCTTTGCGAGTGCTACGCTTGCAACTACAGGGATTACGATGACGCCTGCTTCTTTCCACATGTCCATGTACTTTGCAGGGTTTCCTGCGCCGGTGGTGACTACCTTTACCTTTTCCTCGGCGATGATTTTTGCTATCTCATCTGCCTCCGGATTCATAAGCATGAGATTGACTCCGAACGGCTTATCTGTCTCCTTCTTTGCAGCGACTATCTGCTCCTTTACCCATGAAGCCGGGGCTCCGCCTGCTCCGATGATGCCAAGTCCGCCTGCATTGGACACAGCACTGGCAAGCTCATGGGTTGCTACCCATGCCATGCCACCCTGAATGACCGGATATTTGATTCCAAGAAGCTTTGTTATTCTTGTTTCCATGTCTTTTAAGCCTCTACACCTTTGTTCTTAAGATACTCAATGATGTCGTTTACTGTTGCGATTTTCTCTAAATCCTCTGAAGGGATTTCTACTCCGTACTCCTCCTCGAGTGCCATTACAAGCTCGAAAAGATCTAATGAATCTGCCTCAAGATCCTCCTTGAAGTTTGACTCTAATTTGATATCATCCTCGTCAATTCCTAACTGATCTGCTACGATTTCCTTGATTTTCTCCAACATATTTCTGTTCTCCTTTTTCTGTGTTTATTTTCGGTTTTGTGCGCTGGTATATTTGCACTAGTTTGCATGTCAAATATTTTCATCATCAAATCATTTGA
>OLSO01000650.1_pt1 | contig 32686 bp, 29 predicted proteins | sample 1672441 | NCBI WGS metagenome assembly OLSO01 (sample SAMEA3136686, study PRJEB25190) | human gut metagenome | biome: human gut; feature: human-associated habitat; material: faeces | place: Austria | collected 2013 | reverse complement strand
TGTAGTTTTACCGTGGTCAACGTGTCCGATAGTTCCTATATTAACATGTGGTTTATTTCTTTCGAATTTAGCCTTTGCCATTTTGAAATCCTCCTAAGTAATTATTTTGTTTATATATTTTTTATAAGACGAGGACGAATCCTCGTCTTTTATTTATTTTTTATTTAAATAGATATTATCTACCTTCAGCTATTTTTTTAGCTACACCAGCTGGAACTTGTTCGTAGTGGTCGAATATCATAGTGTAAGTAGCTCTACCTTGAGTAGTAGATCTTAATTCAGTTGAGTAACCGAACATTTCTGAAAGTGGAACGAATGCATTTATAACTTGTGCACCTGCTCTAGCTTCCATACCTTGGATTAAACCTCTCTTAGAGTTTATTCCACCCATAACATCTCCCATGTATTCTTCTGGAGTAACAACTTCAACTTTGAAGTATGGTTCAAGTAATACTGAATCACCTTTCTTTAAAGCTTCCTTCATAGCCATTGAACCAGCCATTTTGAATGCCATTTCTGATGAATCGACTTCATGGTAAGAACCATCGTATAATTCAACAGCAACGTCAACTACAGGATAACCTGCAACAACACCGGCTTGCATAGCACCTTGGATACCCATATCAGTTGGTCCAACATATTCTTTAGGAACAGATCCACCAACAGTTTTGTTTTCGAATACGTATCCAGCACCTGGCTCTTGTGGAGTAACTCTAAGTTTAACGTGTCCGTATTGTCCTCTACCACCTGATTGTTTAGAGTATTTGTACTCAACATCAACTGGTTTAGTTATTGTTTCTCTGTAAGCAACTTGTGGAGCACCAACATTTGCTTCAACTTTGAACTCTCTTAATAATCTATCAACGATGATTTCTAAGTGTAACTCACCCATACCACCGATTATAGTTTGTCCAGTTTCTTCGTCAGTTCTAACTCTGAAAGTTGGATCCTCTTCAGCTAATTTTTGAAGAGCAGTACCCATTTTTTCTTGAGCAGCTTTAGATTTTGGCTCTATAGCTACGTCTATAACTGGTTCAGGAAATTCCATAGATTCAAGTATGATAGCATTGTTTGGATCACATAAAGTATCTCCAGTTGTAGTATCTTTTAAACCTACTGCAGCAGCTATATCTCCTGCATAAACTTCAGTTATTTCTTGTCTTGTATTAGCATGCATTTGTAGGATACGTCCTATTCTTTCTCTCTTGTTCTTAGTAGCATTTAATACGTAAGAACCAGATTCTAAAGTACCAGAGTAAACTCTGAAGAATGCTAATTTACCAACGAATGGGTCAGTCATTATTTTGAATGCTAATGCTGAGAATGGTTCTTCATCAGAAGCATGTCTTTCAGCTTCAGTTCCATCTGGTAATACACCTTTTATAGCAGGTATATCAGTTGGAGCTGGTAAGTAGTCTATAACAGCATCTATAACTGGTTGAACACCTTTGTTTCTGTAAGCAGTACCACAGAATACTGGGTTCATTTCACATGCTATAGTAGCTTTTCTTATAGCAGCTTTTATTTCTTCTTCAGTGAATTCTTCACCTTCAAGATATTTCATCATTAATTCTTCATCAGTTTCAGCAACTGCTTCAACTAATTTTTCTCTCCACTCAGCAGCTATTTCTTTCATATCTGCAGGGATTTCAGTTTCGTCCATAACAGTACCAAGATCATCTTCGTATATTATAGCGTCCATTTTAACTAAGTCTATTATACCTTGGAATGTATCTTCTTTACCTATTGGTAATTGTACAGGTACAGCATTAGAACCTAGTCTATCTTTCATCATTTCTACAACGTTGTAGAAGTTAGCACCAAGTATATCCATTTTGTTAACGAATGCTATTCTTGGAACTTTGTAAGTTTCAGCTTGTCTCCATACGTTTTCAGATTGAGGTTCAACCCCACCTTTAGCACAGAAAACAGCAACTGAACCGTCAAGAACTCTAAGAGATCTTTCAACCTCAACTGTGAAGTCTACGTGTCCTGGAGTATCTATTATGTTTATTCTATGATCTTTCCAAGTAGTAGTTGTAGCAGCAGAAGTTATTGTTATACCTCTTTCTTTTTCTTGCTCCATCCAGTCCATTTGAGAAGCTCCTTCGTGAGTTTCTCCTATTTTATGTGTACGCCCAGTGTAGAACAGGATTCTTTCAGTAGTTGTAGTTTTCCCTGCATCTATATGAGCCATGATTCCTATATTTCTAGTTCTTTCCAAAGGAAAATTTCTAGCCATGGTTATCCTCCTTAGATATCTCTAATATTTCGTAAATCCTAGTTGAATTCTTATATTAGAATCAAATTAGAATCTGTAGTGAGCAAATGCTTTATTTGCTTCAGCCATTTTATGAGTATCTTCTCTTTTCTTAACTGATGCTCCTGTATTGTTTGCAGCATCCATTATTTCTCTCGCAAGTTTTTCTACCATACCTTTTTCCCCACGAGCTCTTGTGTATGTTACTAACCATCTAAGACCTAAAGTTTGTCTTCTGTCTGGTCTAACTTCTATTGGAACTTGGTAGTTAGCTCCACCAACTCTTCTAGCTTTTACTTCTAAAACTGGCATTATGTTATCCATAGCTTTGTTGAATACTTCTAAAGCTTCTTCTCCAGTTTTTTCAGCTATTATATCAAAAGCATCATAAACTATTTTTTGTGCTTTTCCTTTTTTTCCGTCTATCATTAAGTTATTTATTAATTTTGTAACTACCTTACTTCCGTATACTGGATCTGGTAATACGTCTCTTTTTGGAACATTACCTTTTCTTGGCATTTTGCTTCCCTCCTTAATTATTTTTATCTTAAATCATAGGTACTCGACATATTATCACAATGCCGTATGCCATAAATATATATATATTTAAAGCACCGCACTATAATATTTCAATTTAGTAAACTCTATTATCTATTTTTTAGCAGCTTTAGGTTTTTTAGCACCATATTTAGATCTTGCTTGCATTCTCTTATCAACACCTGCAGTATCTAATGTACCTCTTAATATATGGTATCTAACCCCTGGAAGGTCTTTAACTCTTCCTCCTCTTATAAGAACAACACTATGCTCTTGTAAGTTGTGTCCTTCTCCTGGTATATAAGCAGAAACTTCTATTCCGTTTGTTAACTTAACTCTGGCAACTTTTCTTAAAGCTGAGTTAGGTTTTTTAGGAGTAACTGTTTTTACTGAAGTACAAACTCCTCTTTTTTGTGGTGAACTTGCATCAGTTGTTTTTTTGTTTAAAGAGTTGTAACTCTTTTGTAATGCTGGAGCAGTAGATTTTTTTAATAAGTCTTTTCTACTCTTACGAACTAATTGGTTAATTGTTGGCATCATCGGCACCTCCCTCTTCTAAAATTTCGATCTTTTAATGATCGCCAACTAAATCGGATATTCCTACCGATTTCCGTAGTTAAATGTTCGTTACATACACAAACATTTAATAGTTTGGTACTTAATAGTTCTTTAATTATATTAAAGCTCACTTAAAAGTTTACCCTAAACAGTAATTTAGAGTAAACTTTTAAATTCGCACTTTTACATTTTAACATCACATACAGTACATGTCAAGAATGTTTATATAACAATTCTTATAAAGATTCTTCTTCTATTTTTTCAACTGCTATGTTTCTGTATTTTTTCATTCCTGTTCCTGCTGGTATTAATTTACCTAATATAACATTTTCTTTAAGTCCTATTAGGTGGTCTTCTTTACCTTTTATAGCAGCTTCTGTTAAAACTCTTGTAGTTTCTTGGAATGATGCTGCTGATAGGAATGAATCTGTAGCAAGAGATGCTTTAGTTATACCAAGTAAAACTCTCTTAGCAACAGCTGGTCTTAATCCTTGAGATTCAGCTTCTTCGTTACATTCTTGGAATGTTAATACATCTTCATAACCACCTGGTAATAAATCTGTATCTCCTGGATCTTCAACTTTAACTTTAGATAGCATTTGTCTAACAATTACTTCTATATGTTTATCGTTGATATCAACCCCTTGAAGTCTATACACTCTTTGAACTTCTTTAACGATGTATTCTTGAACTCCGCCGATACCTTTAACTCTAACTATATCGTGTGGATTTATAGAACCTTGAGTAAGTGGATCACCAGCTTCAACAAGTTGACCTTGTTTTACTCTGACTCTTGATCCATATGGTATTTGGTAAACTTCTCTTTCACCTTCTTTAGGTACTACTATAACTTCTTTTCTCTTACCAGTTTCGTCTATTTCAACTCTACCAGTTATTTCAGATATTATAGCTAAACCTTTTGGTTTTCTAGCTTCGAAAAGCTCTTCAACCCTTGGAAGACCTTGAGTTATATCTCCTCCGGCAACCCCACCTGTATGGAATGTACGCATTGTAAGCTGAGTACCAGGTTCACCGATTGATTGAGCTGCGATTATACCAACAGCTTCACCGATATTAACTTCTTTACCAGTAGCTAAGTTTCTACCGTAACACTTAGAACAAACACCATGATGAGTTTTACAGTTAAGAACAGTTCTTATGTTAACTTTTTCGATACCTGCATTTATTATAGCTTCAGCATCGTCTTCTTGTATCATTGTGTCTGCTTCTACTAATACTTCTCCAGTTTCTGGGTGAAGTATAGCATCTCTAGTGTATCTTCCTACTATTCTATCATATAAATCTTCTATTGCTTCATTTCCATCTTTTATAGCAAAGATTTCTGTTGTTTCTTTAGTACCACAGTCATAATCTCTAACTATAACATCTTGACTGACGTCAACAAGTCTTCTTGTTAAGTAACCTGAATCGGCTGTACGTAGCGCTGTATCGGCTAACCCTTTTCTGGCACCGTGTGAAGATGTGAAGTATTCCATTACTGATAACCCTTCACGGAAGTTAGATTTAACTGGGATTTCAACTGTTTTACCAGATGCATTGGCCATCAGACCACGCATACCAGCTAACTGTCTTATCTGGTTCTTAGAACCTCTGGCTCCTGAATGTGCCATGATGTAAATGTTGTTCATTCTTTCAAGACCATTCATTAGCTCGTCTGTAACTTTTTCAGTTGTTTTAGTCCAAGTATCTATAACTTTTTCGTATCTTTCTTCGTCAGAGATTAAACCTCTTCTGAATACTTTTTCGTATTTTTCAACTTGTACTTCAGCATCTTTGATTAATGCTTGTTTTGTTGCAGGTATTTTCATATCAGCAACTGCAACTGTTATACCACCTATAGTTGAATATTTAAATCCTAGTGATTTAATATGGTCTAAAACTTCAGCAGTTATAGTGTTTCCATGTCTTCTGAAACATTTATCTATTATCTTACCTAAAGCTTTTTTATCAACTAAGTAATCTATTTCTAATCCGAATGGATCTTCTTCTCTGTTTACGAATCCTAAGTCTTGAGGTATATTTTCATTGAATATGAATCTACCTACAGTACTTTCTGTTATTCCAACTCTACCATCTTCTAAAACAATTCTCATTTTTACTGTTGAGTGTAATTCAACGGCTTTAGTTTGGTAAGCCATCATTAATTCGTTAAAGTCTTTGAATACTGTTCCAGTTCCTTTTTCTCCTCCTTGAGATTCTATTGTTAAGTAGTAACATCCTAGAACCATATCTTGAGATGGAGTAGTTATTGGAGAACCATCTTTTGGAGCAAGTATATTATTTACAGAAAGCATTAAGAATCTTGCTTCTGCTTGTGCTTCTACTGATAAAGGTACGTGTACCGCCATTTGGTCACCGTCGAAGTCGGCATTGTATGCTGTACAAGCTAGTGGATGTAATCTTATAGCTTTACCTTCAACTAAAACTGGTTCAAATGCTTGTATACCTAATCTATGAAGAGTAGGGGCACGGTTAAGTAAAACTGGATGGCTCTTAATTACTTCTTCAAGAACATCCCATACTTCTGGTTTTACTTTTTCTACTAATGATTTAGCACTTTTTATATTATGTGCATAACCTTCTTTAACTAATTTATCCATTACGAATGGTTTGAATAATTCAAGAGCCATTTTTCTTGGAATACCACATTGGTAGAATTTAAGATCTGGTCCAACAACTATAACTGAACGTCCTGAGTAGTCAACACGTTTACCAAGTAAGTTTTGACGGAAACGACCTTGTTTACCTTTAAGCATGTCTGATAAAGATTTTAATGGTCTATTTCCTGGTCCAGTAACTGGTCTACCTCTTCTACCATTGTCTATTAGAGCATCTACTGCTTCTTGAAGCATTCTTTTTTCATTTCTAACGATGATGTCAGGAGCTCCAAGCTCTAATAATCTTTTTAATCTGTTATTTCTGTTTATAACTCTTCTATATAAGTCATTTAAGTCAGAAGTAGCGAATCTACCACCATCTAATTGAACCATTGGTCTTAAATCTGGTGGGATTACTGGAATAGCTTCAAGAATCATCCATTCAGGTTTATTTCCTGATTTTTTGAATGCTTCTACTACTTCTAATCTTCTTATTGTTCTAACTCTTTTTTGACCTGTACTGTCTTTTAAATCATCTCTTAATAATTTACTTTCTTGTTCAAGGTCAATTTTCATTAATAATTTTTTAACTGCTTCAGCACCCATACCAACTTCAAAAGTATTTCCGTATTTTTCGTAATTACTTCTAAATTCTTTTTCAGTTAATAATTGTTTTTCGTTTAGTCCAGTTTCGCCTGGATCTATAACTACATATGAAGCAAAGTATAGTATTTTTTCAAGAGATCTTGGAGACATGTCTAATAATAGACCCATTCTACTTGGGATCCCTTTGAAGTACCAGATATGAGACATAGGAGCTGCAAGCTCTATATGTCCCATTCTTTCTCTTCTTACTTTAGATTTTGTAACTTCTACGCCACATCTATCACAAACTACACCTTTGTATCTAACTCTTCTATATTTTCCACAATGACATTCCCAGTCTTTTTGTGGTCCAAATATTCTTTCACAGAATAGACCGTCTTTTTCTGGTTTTAAAGTACGGTAATTAATTGTTTCTGGTTTTTTAACTTCTCCTCTAGACCATTCTCTTATACGTTCTGGAGAGGCTAAACCTATTTTTATCGACTCGAAATTGTTTAATTCAAACAAGGAGTTCTCTCCCTTCTATTTGATATTTATTTTATTATAAAACTATATTTCAAAATCACTGTTGTCTTCATCGCCAAAGCCACTGAAATCAAAATTTAAATTATCGTCTACTTCTTCAACATCATAATCCATATCTTCTACTAAATCTTCGTCAGCATCATCAAGATCTTCTATAACGTGAGATTCCTCAACTTCTCTTTCATCGCTAACTAGACTTAATTCGAAGTTTCCATCAACTTCATCATCTAAATCAGTTGATTCTCTAACTTCTAGTTCTTCGTCTTCTTCACTAAGAACTTTAACATCAAGACATAAACTTTGAAGTTCTTTTATAAGAACTTTGAATGATTCAGGTATTCCTGGTTCAGGAATGTTTTCACCTTTAACTATTGCTTCATAAGTTCTTACACGACCTACTACGTCGTCTGATTTAACAGTAAGTATTTCTTGAAGTATGTGTGCAGCTCCGTATGCTTCTAGAGCCCAAACCTCCATCTCACCGAATCTTTGTCCACCGAATTGTGCCTTACCACCAAGTGGTTGTTGAGTTACTAGTGAGTATGGTCCTGTACTTCTTGCATGTAATTTTTCATCAACTAAGTGATGTAGTTTTAAGTAGTACATGTATCCTACTGTTATTCTGTTATCAAATGTGTCACCTGTTCTACCATCATATAATGTTAATTTACCGTCTCTTGGGTAACCTGCTTCTTCTAAAGCATCCATTATATCAGTTTCTTTTGCACCATCAAATACTGATGTAGCAACATGCCATCCTAATTTCTTAGCAGCAAGTCCTAAGTGCATTTCAAGTACCTGACCGATATTCATACGAGATGGTATACCTTGTGGATTCAGAACTATATCCATAGGTGTTCCGTCTTCCATAAATGGCATGTCTTCTTCTGGTAATACTCTTGAGATAACCCCTTTGTTACCATGACGTCCGGCCATTTTATCTCCGACTTTTATTTTTCTCTTCTTAGCTATATAACATCTAACTAATTCGTTTACACCTGGTGATAAATCATCACCATTTTCTCTTGTAAAGACTTTAACGTCAACTATTATACCTGATTCACCATGAGGTACTTTTAGAGATGTATCTCTAACTTCTCTAGCTTTTTCACCGAAGATTGCACGAAGTAATCTTTCTTCAGCAGTAAGTTCAGTTTCTCCTTTTGGAGTTACTTTACCAACTAATATATCTCCTGAATCTACTTCAGCCCCTATTCTGATTATACCTCTGTCGTCTAAGTTTTTGATTGCACTTTCACCAACGTTTGGTATATCTTTAGTTATTTCTTCTGGTCCTAGTTTTGTATCTCTAGCTTCACATTCATATTCTTCTATATGAATAGTTGATAATCTATCTTCTTTTACAAGTCTTTCATTAATTAAAACGGCATCCTCGTAGTTATAACCTTCCCAAGTCATAAACGCGATTAAGCAGTTTCTACCTAATGCTATTTCACCTAAATCTGTAGCTGGACCATCGGCTATAACATCACCTACTTTAACCTCTTCACCTTTGTTTATGATAGGTGTTTGGTTTATACAAGTACCGTGGTTTGAACGCTTGAATTTAAGTAATTTATATCTATCTCTATTTCCGTCTTCTCTTTTGATTACTATTTCATCAGCTGTTACTCTTTCAGCTATACCACTGTTTTTAGCAACAACAACAGCACCAGAGTCTTTTGCAGCTCTGTACTCAACTCCTGTACCTATGATTGGTGCTTCTCTTCTCATTAGAGGCACTGCTTGACGTTGCATGTTGGCTCCCATTAGGGCTCTATTGGCATCGTCATTTTCAAGGAATGGTATCATAGCAGTTGCTATAGATACAACTTGTTTAGGAGATATATCCATGAAGTCAACTCTTTCAGTTGGAACAAGTTCAACTGTACCATTTACAGTTCTACATACAACCTTTGAGTTTATGAAGCTACCATCTTCATTTAATGGTTCATTTGCTTGCACTCTTATGAATAAATCTTCTTCATCTGCAGTAAGATAATGTATCTCATCTGTCATTTTTCCTGTTTCTTTATCATATTTTCTGTAAGGAGATTCGATGAATCCATACTCATTTATTTTAGCATAAGTACTCAGTGAGTTTATAAGACCGATATTTGGTCCCTCTGGAGTCTCTATCGGACACATTCTACCGTAGTGAGAATGATGAACGTCACGCACTTCGAATCCAGCTCTTTCTCTTGAAAGACCTCCTGGTCCTAATGCTGATAATCTTCTTTTATGTGTTAACTCAGATAATGGGTTAGTTTGGTCCATGAACTGAGATAACTGTGAACTACCAAAGAATTCTTTGATAGCTGCTGAAACTGGTCTTATGTTCACTAATGCTTGTGGAGTTATAGCTTCCATGTCTTGAACAGTCATTCTTTCTCTTATAACTCTTTCCATTCTTGAAAGACCAATTCTAACTTGGTTTTGTAATAATTCCCCAACTGATCTTATTCTTCTGTTACCTAAATGATCTATATCATCTATGTTTCCTATACCGAAGAATAGGTTGAATTCATAACTTATAGACGCAATTATGTCGTCTAATAATATATGTTTAGGAATTAATTCTTTTCTTCTTATTTTAATGCTTTCTTTTATTTCTTCTTCATCACTATATTCATCTAAAATTTCTTTTAATGTTGGATAGTGAACTTTTTCTTTTATATTTAAATCATCTATATCAAAATCTATATGTGCTTTTATATCAACAAAGTTATTTCCTATTACTTTGACTTTTTTATCTTCGTCAGTTTTTATAGTAACTGTGTTAATACCTGAATTTTGTATCTTCCAAGCATCATCATAACTTATTTTTTCATCAGCTTTTACGAAAACTTCTCCAGTTTCTGGGTTGATTATATCGTCATAAGCTACTCTATTCATTATTCTATAAGCTAAAGCAAGTTTTTTATTGAATTTATATCTACCTACTTTTGCTAAATCGTATCTTTTTGCATCAAAGAACAATGCATTGATTAATGAAGATGCACTTTCAACTGTTGGTGGTTCGCCTGGTCTTAATTTTTTATAAATTTCAACTAAACCTTCCTCAACATTTGTAGTGTTGTCTTTTTCTAATGTTGCCATTAGTCTTTCATCTTCACCTAAAAGTTCTATTATTTCAGCATTTGTTCCTATTCCTAAAGCTCTTAATAATACTGTAACTGGTTGTTTTCTTGTTCTATCCACTCTAACAGAAATAACGTCGTTAGAATCAGTTTCATATTCTAACCAAGCACCTCTATTAGGTATAACAGTAGAAGATATTAGTTTTTTACCAGTTTTATCTCTTTCTAGAGCATAATATACACCAGGTGATCTAACTAATTGACTTACGATAACTCTTTCCGCTCCGTTTATTACGAAAGTCCCTCTCTCTGTCATTAGCGGGAAGTCTCCCATAAATACTTCTTGTTCTTTTATTTCTCCAGTTTCTTTATTAATAAGTCTTACTTTTACTTTTAGAGGCGCACAATATGTAGCATCTCTTTCTTTACATTCTTCAATGTCATATTTAGGCTTATCATCTAGAGAGTAATCTACGAACTCTAATATTAAATTACCTGTATAATCCTCAATTGGAGAAATATCATTAAAAACTTCTTTTAAACCTTCTTCTAAAAACCACTTATAAGAATCTACTTGTATTTCTATAAGATTTGGTAAATCAGCTATTTCCTTTATTTTAGAAAAGCTCATTCTCTTTCTCTTACCTATCGTGACAGGATATGGCATTCACTTTTCACCTCTCAATAATTAAAAATAAAACCATTGTCATACTAAACGCATCTAGTAATTTTAGCACATTTCTTATTTTTTTTCAATATTACATAGTATATAATTTAAAATTTATATATCTTCAAATTTATATACTATATATATTGAAATTAAAATAAACAAATATGCATAAAAACCTTACTCTATTTAGTATGCACATAATTTTATGTATTAATTCCATTTTTTCGTAATTTTTTTATAAAGTTGAGAATAGAGAATACAAAACGAGGTTGCCTTATATTCTCTATTCTCAACTTTATTTCTTAAATTTATTAATAAATTCAAAAAAGGTGTCCTACCGAGACACCTTTTTCTTAAAAAAATTATTTAAGTTCTACTGATGCACCAGCAGCTTCTAATTTTTCTTTTATTTGTTCAGCTTCTTCTTTAGAAGCTCCTTCTTTAAGAGTTTTAGGAGCGTTGTCTACTAAATCTTTAGCATCTTTTAATCCTAAACCAGTTACTTCTCTAACTGCTTTTATAACTCCAACTTTTGATGAACCAGCACCTGCTAATATTACATCGAATTCAGTTTTTTCTTCAGCAGCAGCAGCTCCACCAGCAGCACCAGCAACCATTACTGGAGCAGAAGCAGATACACCGAATTTTTCTTCAGCAGCTTTTACTAATTCATTTAATTCTGTAACTTTCATTTGTTCTATAGCTTCTAATATTTGTTCTATTGTCATTTTTAGCACCTCCGAATTTTTTCACTAATTTTTATTATTTATAATCTTATTTTCTAAATTTAACTGACAATTAAGCTTCTTGACCTTCTTGTTTTTTCACTAGAGCATCTAGTAAATATACGAAGTTTGACATTGGAGCTTTTAAGCTTCCAAGTAATTTTGCAAGAAGAACTTCTCTTGGTGGTATATTTGCGAACTCAACTATTTGAGCTTCGTTGTAGAATGTTCCTTCTACTACACCCATTTTTAATTGCATTTTTGGATGAGCATCCATAAATTCTTTTATAACTCTAGCTGGAGCTATTGGATCGTCATAACCGAATGCTATAGCATTAGTTCCAACTAATAACTCATCGTTGAATTCAGCTATTCCAACTTCTTTAGCAGCTCTTCTTACTAAAGTGTTTTTATAAACTTTGTATTCAACACCAGCTTCTCTCATTTTCTTTCTTAACTCTGTAACTTCTTCAACAGTTAAACCTTTGTAGTCAACAACTATTGTAGAAGATGATTTTTGTAGTTTTTCAACTATTTCAGCAACAACTTGTGATTTCATTTGTATAGCTTCTCTCATCAGTGTGCACCTCCTTCGCAAAAGTATATTCACCGTACAATTAAAAAAGCTTTTATTTCTAACACAATGGTAGACATAAAAGCTCTAGTTTCATTTATCTAAAACCTCGGCAGGAAATTAAGCTCTCGCACCTACTGTCTACGGCAAATCTATTCGTTTTTAACATCAACAAGAGATATTATAACATTTGTGTTTGACTATGTCAATAAATATTATTCAGATACTCTTGCAGGATTTATTTTTACTCCAGGTCCCATAGTTGAAGTAACTGTTACACTTCTTAAGTATTGACCTTTAGCAGCAGATGGTTTAGCTTTTATTATAGCGTTCATTAAAACGTTGAAGTTTTCAGCTAATTTTTCTCCACCGAAAGATACTTTACCTATAGCAACGTGGATTATGTTGTTTTTGTCTAATCTGTATTCAACTTTACCAGCTTTTATTTCTTCAACAGCTTTAGTAACGTCGAATGTAACTGTTCCTGATTTTGGGTTTGGCATTAAACCTTTTGGTCCTAATACTCTACCTAATCTACCTACTACACCCATCATGTCTGGAGTAGCAACTACTACATCAAAATCGAACCAGTTTTCTTTTTGTATTTTTTGTACTAAGTCTTCAGCACCTACGAAATCTGCTCCTGCAGCTTCTGCTTCTTTAGCTTTTTCACCTTTAGCGAAAACTAAAACTTTTTTAGTTTTACCAGTTCCGTGAGGTAATACTATTGCACCTCTAACTTGTTGATCAGCGTGTCTTGAGTCAACACCTAATTTAACGTGAGCTTCAACAGTTTCATCGAATTTAGCAGTAGCTATTTCACTTACTAAAGTTAAAGCTTCTTTAGAATCATATAATCTGTTTCTATCTATTTTTCCTAATGCTTCTACATATTTTTTGCTTTTTTTAGCCATTTTATAAATCCTCCTTGTGGTTATTGTCGGCATTCGCCTCCCACTTCTAACGAAGTGTCTAATTAAAATCTAATTAAAATTAGTCTTCTACTACGATACCCATACTTCTAGCAGTACCAGCTACCATGCTCATTGCAGCTTCTACTGATGCAGCATTTAAGTCAGGCATTTTTAATTCAGCTATTTCTCTTATTTGAGCTGAAGTTAATGTTGCAACTTTGTTTTTATTTGGCTCACCTGAAGCTCTATCTAAACCAGCAGCTTTTTTAAGTAATACTGCAGCAGGTGGAGTTTTTGTTATGAATGAGAATGATCTATCTTGGTATACAGTTATAACAACTGGTATTATCATTCCTGCTTGATCTGCAGTTTTAGCATTGAATTCTTTAGTGAATCCCATTATGTTAACTCCGTGTTGCCCTAATGCTGGACCAACTGGTGGAGCTGGAGTAGCCTTTCCTGCAGGTATTTGTAATTTTATTTGACCTATAACTTTTTTAGCCATATTGATCGCACCTCCTCAAATTTCTTCCAACTATATTGTTTCTATGCTTTTTAAATCCAATTCTAATGATACTTCATTACCAGTAGATGAATTCATGCACACTTTTACTGTCTCGTTTTTAAGATCGATCTCTTTTACAATTCCGCTTTGTCCTTTGAATAAACCGTCACGAACGTTGATTACTTCACCAACTTCGATTTCAGTACGTTTTTCGCCTATTTTATCTAAGTCGATACCCATAGACTTAACTTCTTCTTCACTTAGTGGAACTGGTTTAGATCCTGGTCCTACGAATCCCGTAACACCTTTTGTATTTCTTACAATATACCATGATTCGTCAGTTATTATCATGTTGATAAGAACGTAACTTGGGTATATTTTTCTTTGTCTTACTTTTTCTTTTCCTGTTTTTGTAGTTTCAATTACATCTTCAGTAGGGACAATGACTTGTTTTATATAATCTTCCATTCCCCTGTTTTTAACTGTATTTTCTATGGTAGCTTTAACTTTATTTTCATGTCCTGAATAAGTATGAACTACATACCATTTTGCATCTTGTATTTCCGACATTTACATTCTCCTTTTTTCTATTTTATTATTAGCGCTAAGGCTCCTGATAGAAGCGTATCTAAGGCCCATACTAAAATAGTAAACGAAATAATTGTAGCTAAAACTATACCTGTGTTCTTTAGTAACTCTGTCTTAGTTGACCAAGTTACTCTTTTTAATTCTGCTATAGTTTCCTTAATATAAGTAACTAAACTGAATCTTTTCTTAGTAGATTCATTTTTTTTGACTTCCTGAGTTTTCATAATATTACTCACATCCTTAAAATATAACTATTTTGTTTCTTTATGAGTAGTATGTTTTTTACAGAATTTACAATATTTTTTTAATTCTATTCTGTCTGGGTTATTTTTTTTGTTTTTTGTAGTGTTGTAGTTTCTTTGTTTGCATTCAGAACATGCTAAAGTAACTCTTACTCTCATTTGCTACACCTCCAACTTTTAATACAATAATATATATATATTGTTATATAATATTTTGAAATTAATTATCAAAATACTATTACCTTCCTTTAACCATTACTTTGTATAAGTTATCACAAATTTAAAGTTGTGTCAATGTTTTTGTTTGTTTATTTACTAAAAAAAGAGGAGTCAAAAAACCCCTCTTTTCTCTATATATCTGAAAAATTAATTATCCTATTATAGATTATTCTATTATAGATGCTACAACACCAGATGCTACTGTTCTACCACCTTCTCTTATAGCGAATCTTAATCCTTCTTCTACACATATTTTGTTTATTAAGTCAACTTCTATAGTTATGTTGTCTCCTGGCATAACCATTTCTGTTCCTTCTGGTAATTTACAAGCACCAGTTACGTCAGTTGTTCTGAAGTAGAATTGTGGTCTGTATCCATCGAAGAATGGAGTATGTCTTCCACCTTCTTCTTTTTTAAGAACGTATATTTCAGCTGTGAATTTAGTATGTGCATTAACACTACCTGGTTTAGCTAAAACTTGTCCTCTTTCTATATCAGTTCTTTGAACACCTCTTAATAATGCTCCTATGTTATCTCCAGCTTCTGCGCTGTCTAGTAATTTTCTGAACATTTCTATTCCAGTTACAACAACTTTTCTAGATTCTTCAGTTAAACCTACTATTTCAACTTCGTCTTGAACTTTTAATTGTCCTCTTTCAACTCTACCTGTAGCAACAGTACCTCTACCTGTTATAGAGAATACGTCTTCTACTGGCATTAAGAATGGTTTGTCAACATCTCTCTCTGGAGCTGGTATATATTCGTCTATTATTTCGAATAATTCTACTATTTTGTCTCCCCATACGCTTGATGGATCTTCTAAAGCTTTTAAAGCTGAACCTCTTATTATTGGAGTATCATCACCTGGGAATTCATACTCGTCTAATAATTCTCTTATTTCCATTTCAACTAATTCTAATAATTCTTCGTCATCTACCATATCACATTTGTTTAAGAATACTACTATGTATGGTACACCAACTTGTCTAGATAATAATATATGTTCTCTAGTTTGTGGCATTGGTCCATCAGTTGCAGAAACAACTAATATAGCACCGTCCATTTGAGCAGCTCCTGTTATCATGTTTTTAACGTAGTCAGCATGTCCTGGACAGTCAACGTGAGCGTAGTGTCTGTTTGGAGTTTCATATTCAACGTGAGCAGTTGATATAGTGATTCCTCTTTCTCTTTCTTCTGGAGCTTTATCTATGTTAGCGAAATCTACAGCTTCTCCTAATTGATATCTGTCATATAAAGTTTTTGTTATTGCAGCTGTTAATGTAGTTTTACCGTGGTCAACGTGTCCGATAGTTCCTATATTAACATGTGGTTTAGTTCTCTCGAATTTAGCCTTTGCCATTTTGAATTACCTCCTAAATAATTTATTATGATTAAAGTGTTTACAATAAGCATTTTACTATTAATTATTTCTGTTTTCAAGATGTTTTTCTAATTTTCTCTTAACTCTTTGTAGTGCATTATCAATAGATTTAACATCTCTATTAAGCATGTTTGCGATATATTGATATGACTTACCACTTAAATATAGTTCTAGGACTTCTAATTCTAAGTCACTTAATAATTCATTCATCTTGTTTTCGATATTTTTTAATTCTTCTTTGCTTATTATCAGTTCCTCTGGATCAGTTACTATACTTGTTGCTATTATATCCAAAAGCGTTCTATCTGATTCCTCATCATATATAGGTTTATTTAAAGAAACATAAGAATTTAAAGGTATATGTTTTTGTCTTGTTGCTGTTTTGATTGCAGTTATTATCTGTCTTGTTATACAAATTTCTGCAAAACATTTAAATGAATTTGTTTTTGTTCCATCAAAATCCCTAACAGCTTTATATAGACCTATCATACCTTCTTGAATTATGTCTTCTTTGTCAGCTCCTACCAAAAAATATGACTTGGCCTTTGCTTTCACAAAGTTTTTATATTTAGATATAATATATTCTAATGCTAGTTTATCCCCTTTATTCGCTTTTAATACTATATTATACTCATCTTGTTGGCTTTTATCCAAATCTTCATAATAATTATAGTTTTTATTGCTATCTTTAGCTAGTAACATGAAATCTCCCCCATTTACAAGTTTCGTGTACTTATATTATAGCTCAACAAATCCAGTATTTTCAATGCTTTCTACGAATGTTCTCAAGTTTCGACAAAGTTATATCATCAAGTCTATCTTCTAAAAAATTTCGTTGAATTTTTCTTTCACTATCTCGTTGTTTTTCTTTTATTTTCGTCAAAGTTTCATCTAGATAGAGTTTTAATTCCCTTGCAGATATTCTTGTTGCACCTTTTCCTAAAATAATTTGTTGTTCTGCATAATCACTTGTAGCAACTTGAATTTTATCATATTTAGATAAAGTACTTATATATTTCTCTATATAACTATCTGCCGTTTGGTGTTCTTTTGTGTATACAATCGTTATATATTTTCGATTTTCTCGTTTTTCCGTACCACCCTTGACATTATATGCATCAAAAACAATAATCGCCTTTTTTCCGTGATATTGCGAATATTCGATTATATAGTGTATTAACCTCTCTCTAGCAGCATCTAAATCTTCTACAGATAAAATCTTTAATTCTTCCCAATCGTTTATAATATTGTAACCATCTACAATTAAATATGATTTGTACTTTTTCTTTGCCATTAATCCTTCTTCATTCTCTGTCTGAATATTTCATATAGTAATATACCACCTGCAACTGATGCATTTAATGATGATACATTTCCTATCATAGGCATTTTAACTACAAAGTCACAGTTTTGTTTAACTATTCTAGACACACCGAAACCTTCACTTCCTATTACTAAAGCTAATGGTCCTGTTAAGTCTTGCTCATAGAAAACTCCTCCGTCCATATCTGCCGCAGCTATCCAAAGCCCTTCTTTTTTTAAGTGTTTTATAGTATTTGCTATATTGGTTACCTTACAAACTGGAACATATTCAACAGCTCCTGCTGAAGCTTTTGCTACTACAGAAGTAATGTGAACTGATCTTCTTTTAGGTATAATTACACCATGAGCACCAACTGCATCTGCTGTTCTTATTATTGTACCAAGATTGTGGGGGTCTGTTATCTCGTCTAATATTATGAAGAATGGATCTTCTCCTCTTTCACGTGCTATTTCAAATAAATCTTCTAATTCATAATATTTATAATCACTTACTACAGCAATAACACCTTGATGTGAATGACTTGTACTTATTTCGTCTAATTTATGTTTATCTACATATTGTATAACTATATTTTTTTCTTTAGCCATACCTATTATTTTTTTGATAGAACCTTCTTTTGATGTATTTGATATCATTAATTTGTCTATTGGTCTATCACTTCTTAAAGCTTCTATAATAGGATTTCTACCTTCTATATTTGCCAATAAATTCACCGCCTATAATGTTTTAAATTTTTGTCTTACTTCTTGTATTTTTCCACATGTCATTTTTCCTTCTGGACATGCTCCGTTTAAACAGTTTGGTCCCACATTGTTGAATAATATAGGAGCAACTTCTCTTACTAATTTTAACATTTCTGTTGCTAATTCTCTAATTTCCCATTGTGCTCTTTCACAACATCTATGATGGAAGAAATTATATAAACTTCTAGCATTTATAGTAAATACCATTTTTGTTTCACATGCATTTGGGAATACATATCTAGCATCTTCTATAGACATTTTTTCAGCTTGAGATTTAGCTTTTTTCTCATTTAAACCTTTATCTAATAAGTCTTGATAGTGTTTTTCGAATAATATTTCTACTAACTTATCATAGTCTTCTTGACATTTATTCATTGATTGAATAAATATTTCTTTAGCTTTTTCGTTTTTTTCTATTTCTGGTGGAATGATATACTCAAATTGGTCAAGTTTTACATATCTTTGAGATTGTTGTGAAAAACTTGCTATTCTATGTCTCACTATTTGGTGAGAACAACTTCTTGATATTCCTTCAATCCCGAAAGTAAATGTAACGTGTTCAATTGGAGATTCATGTCCCATACTTACTAACATATTTAAAAATTTATTTATACTTTCTTCAGTTAGATTTTCTGCAATTTCATCTACACCAACTGGTGAATAACATAACTTCGCAGCCATTGATATTACTTTTTCCGGTTCTGGTGTATGAGCTAATAACTTAACTTTCATCTTTAAAATCCTCCCTTTATTCGTAAGTTTAATATATGAAATAATTTAATTTTACACTCTATTTTACATGAAATTTATATATAAAATAGACATATAAATTCCATTATACACTAAAACTATATCCTAAAAACATACTATAAAAAATATTATTTATATTACAAAAAACACCACTTTTATTTCACACTTTACAGTATGCCCAAAAGCGGTGTTTTTCTATTACATGTCTCGTTCTATAATTTCAATACCTTTTTGAATGATATATTCTAGTCTTTCTTTCTCTTCTCCAAGATATAAATATCCTATTAAAGCTTCAAATCCAGTTGCATATTTATAGTCAATTATGTCTGCATTTTTAGGCGCTGTATGAGATTTTTGATTTCTACCTCTTTTAAAAATCTTCATCTCTTCTTCTGTTAATTCGTTTTCTATTTCGTGTATTATTGTTGCCTGTGCTTTAGCTTTAGAATATTGTATAGCCAATTTATGAAGATTATTTACTTTTCTATTCATATTTTGTCTTATTAGATGTTCTCTAATATATGATTCATATACTGTGTCTCCTAAGTACGCTAATACTAATGGTGACATAGTTATAAGTTTTATTTTATCCATTTTTATGCTCTCTTCCATTTTACTCCTTGTCTAGTATCTTCAAGGATTATACCTTTATCTAGTAATTGTTGTCTTATTTCATCTGCTAATTGGAAGTTTTTATTTTTCTTAGCTTCTGTTCTTTGTGCTATTAGTTGTTCTATTTCTTCATCTAATATATCTTCTTTTTGATCTTTGTTTACTATATTTAATACGCTAGTTAATTCGTTGAATTCATCTATTACTTTTTGTGCAAATTCTTTAGAAGATTTTTCAGTTACGTTGCTGTTCATGAACTTAGCTAATTCGAATATAACACTTACTGCATCTGCTGTGTTAACATCATCATCCATAGCATCTATGAATTTTTGTCTAAATCCAGCTAATTCTTCTTGTAATTTAGCTTCTTCTTCAGTCATTTTAGAATCTTCAAGATTGTTTATTGTAAATAATGCTTTTTCTTTAGCGTTGTATAATCTTTCAAGTCCAGCTTTAGATTGATTTAATATTTCATCGCTGAAGTTTATTGGATTTCTGTAGTGAGTAGATAACATGAATAATCTAACTACTTCTAAATCAAATATTTCTGCTATTTCTCTAACAGTGAAGAAGTTACCTAATGATTTACTCATTTTTTCGTTATTAACGTTGATATACTCGTTGTGTAACCAGTAGTTTGAGAAATTCTTTCCGCTTCTAGCTTCACTTTGTGCTATTTCGTTTTCATGGTGAGGGAACTTTAAGTCTTGCCCACCAGCATGTATATCTATAGTTTCTCCTAAATATCTGTTAGACATAACTGAACATTCTATATGCCATCCTGGTCTACCTTCTCCCCATGGACTTGCCCATCCTGGTTCGCCTTCTTTTTTAGCTTTCCATAAAACGAAGTCCATTGGATGTCTTTTTTGATCATTTACTTCTATTCTTGCCCCTGCTTCTAATTCTTCTTGTTTTATCCCAGAAAGTTTTCCGTAATCTTTGAATTTCTTAGTATCGAAGTATACATCTCCATTAACTGCATATGCATATCCTTTGTCTTCTAATTCTTTTACGAATGCTATTATTTGTTCTATATTATCTGTTACTCTTGGGTGAACACTTGCTCTTTTTATTCCAAGACCGTCAGCATCTACAAAATATTCATTTATGTACTTATTAGCAACTTCTTCTGGTGTTATATTTTCTTCATGACCTCTTTTTATAATTTTGTCATCTACATCTGTAAAGTTTTGTACAAATGTAACATCATATCCCCTATATTCTAAATATCTTCTTAATGTATCAAATATTATAAAAGGTCTAGCATTTCCTATATGTATAAAGTTGTATACTGTAGGTCCGCATACATACATTTTCACCTTGCCTTCTTCGATTGGTTTAAACTCTTCTTTTTTACGTGATAATGTATTATATAATTTCACGATAATCACCTCTCCTCTAATTAAAATTATTATTTCTATGTCATTAAATATTTCTATATTTTTTCTTTATTTTTTGTATATTTTCAACTGTTTACTATATTATTATACCTTATTACACAATTTTAACAACAATTATAAAACTATTTTTTATTATTTTGATAATAGATACCCAAAATATACATTCTAAAATATTTTTTCTTTTTAAGCCAGTATATAACATAATTTTAAAATATAATTATACTTTTTTTACTCCACTCAATACATCCTCAAAACTATAAATACTCTCATCAGACATCGAAACTATCTTATTCCAATCATCTTTATAGTATTCATCATATATACCTACTACTTTGCAATGTGCCAATTTAGCACTTTCAACAGCATACAACGCATCTTCAAATACAACTGTATCCTGTGGTTTTTCATTCATATCTCTACAAACTTGTAGATATATTTGTGGATTTCTTTTACTAAGTTCAAAATCTTTATCTGTATAAACCTTATCAAATAAGTCTAATATTTCTGTTCTTTTTAATGCTGCTAGAGCTTGATTTTTTTGTGATGTAGTTAATATACACATCTTATATCCCATTTTATTTAACTGTATTAAATACTCTTTTACGCCTTCTTTTAATGGTATTTCATTTAAATATTTATCTTCTATCATATCTAATATCTGATTTTCGATTATATCTAAACTCTCATTTAGGTTGTATGTACTTTTTAAGTAAGAAGCTGATTCATTTAATGTCATTATATCGATTACTTCTTCTAAATTATCTTGAGCTAATTTACCTTTACTTTGTAGATATATCCTCCCAAGATATTTCCAAAGTTTCATTGAATCTAATAAAGTTCCGTCCATATCAAATATAAGTAATTTTTTATTATGAATAATTCTATCTAGTATCATATTCTTCCTTTCTATATTAATTGTCTTAAATATTTAAAAAACCTATGAATATAGATTTTTCTATAATTACATAGGTTTTAGATATTAATTATTTTCCATCATATAATTCAAATCTATATTTTTGATTTGTTATATTGTCTTCTCTTCCATCTTCAACTTCTTCCATAAACATATCAAGAGGTCTGACAAACATCCCATATGGTGGGTATAATGCTTGGTATGAAACTAGAACTTCTTCTGTTTCAGTATGTGTCACGATATTGTGAACATAATATAATTTTCCTTTAAAGTGTCTGTATGGTCTTTGTACTTCTATTTTTCTAGTCATAATTTTCTCCGTTTTATCTCATTTCTATTAATTGTATTTTTAGTCCGTCTGGGTCATTTACATAGAAAAATTTAGTTTTTGGATTTGGTGATATTATATCAGTAGTTTGATATCCCATTGAATTTAGTTTTTCCATATATTCTTCTACATTTTCTACTTCAAACCCTATCGATATACCACTTCCTGAGTATATTTTTTCATTTTCATCTTGTATAAGTTCTATTTGTGTATCTCCATCTTTATCAGATAAAAATGCTAAAGTTTTTGAACCAGCGCTAAATTTATTTCGTATTGTTAGACCAGCTACTTCTTCATAAAATTGTATCGATTTCTCTATATCACTTACTATTATAGTTGTATGTGCATATCTCATTTTTTCACCTCTAAATTTAATATTTTTAATGTTTATTTATATTATACATTATAACCTTTTCCAACAAATGTTTTACATTTCCAATTTTTTATGGTAATGTATTATGGTATTAAAATTGAAAGACAGTTCATTTAGACCATCCTGTCTATAAATAAAACTAGGCTATTGAATGAAAAAAGGTTTATTTTTTCGTACTAGTTTTATAGTGCCAAAAAATAAGCCTTTTTTTATTTATAATTTATGCTTAAAAAATTTAGACAAGATAATGAACATGTATTAATAATCAACATAGATATTTCGGGAGGTAAATATGTTTAAAATAAAAAGTCAAATTGAGTTTGATATGGCCCACTACTTAAGTGGCTATGAGGGAAAATGCTCAAACATACATGGTCATAGATATAAATTAATAGTTTCAGTTAAAAGTGAAACACTTCATCAAGAAGGACAACTTAGAGGAATGGTTGATGATTTTGGAAATATAAAATCTAAATTAAAAGAAATAGAAAATTTATATGATCATAAATTAGTCATCGAGGATAATGAAGATGGTCGTTTGGTAGCGCAAAATTTGAGCGAATTACCAAATGCATTTAAAGTTCTATTAGTTCCATATAGACCTACTGCAGAAGAAATGAGTAGAGATATTTTTTACAAATTAAAAGATATGGGACTAAATGTTAGCGAAGTAGAATTATTCGAAACACCAACAAATAGTTGTACATATTCGGAGGAATAAGATGTTTAATATTATAGAAAAATTCGTTTCGATAGACGGTGAAGGTCCAACCGCTGGCGAGCTTGCTACTTTTATAAGATTCCAAGGTTGCAACTTAAGATGTTCATGGTGCGATACTACTTATTCTTTTGATAAAAGTGAAATCACAGAAGTTTTATCTGCAGAAAAAATTTACGATTACATAAAAAGTACAGGTGTTTCAAACGTAACATTAACAGGTGGTGAACCTCTGTTTCAAAAGAATATAGACGAAGTTTTATCATTATTAAATGATGATAAAACTCTTGTGGTTCATATAGAAACAAACGGAGCTATAGATATTCTTCCATTCAAAGAAAAATATCCTAATATCATCTTTATATTAGACTATAAACTAAACTCTAGTGATATGACTCATCTTATGAAATTAGAAAATTTCAATCATGTTAATAGTAAAGATGTCTATAAATTCGTATTAGGAAGTAATGAGGATCTTGAAGAGGCATATAACTTAATCAATAAATTTGATTTAACAAATAAATGTTTAGTTTATTTCAGCCCAGTTTTTAATTCTATTAATTTAGAAGATATTGTTGAGTTTATGAAAGATAAAAACTTAAACAAAGTTAAACTTCAAGTCCAATTACATAAGGTTATCTGGGACCCTAATATGAAAGGTGTTTAATACCTAAATATTAATATGTGAACGGAAATATAAAATTTAAAGGAGATAAATTATGAATAATAATAGTAATAATAATGCTGTAGTTGTATTTAGTGGGGGACAAGATTCTACTACTTGCTTATTTTGGGCATTAGAAAGATTTGATAAAGTTATTGCTGTAACTTTTAATTATAACCAAAAACATAAACTAGAAATAGAATGTGCAAAAAATATAGCTAATGAACTTGGAATAGAACATCATATATTAGATATGGATTTACTTAATCAATTAGCACCAAATGCACTAACTCGTGATGATATAGAAATTAAAGATGGCGAAGAAGGCGAACTTCCATCTACTTTTGTTGAAGGACGTAATATGGTATTTTTAACTTTTGCAGCCATATTAGCAAAAACAAAAAATGCTAGACATATCGTTACAGGTGTATGTGAAACTGACTTTAGTGGATATCCTGACTGTAGAGATGTATTTATAAAATCGTTAAATGTAACATCAAACCTAGCTATGGATTATGATTTTGTAATGCATACTCCTCTAATGTGGTTAGATAAAGCGCAAACTTGGGAACTTGCGGATAAATACGGAAAACTTGAATATGTAAGAGAAAAAACTCTTACTTGCTATAACGGAATAATCGGTGATGGATGTGGTGAATGTCCTTCATGCAAACTAAGACAAAATGGCTTAGAAACTTATTTAAAACAAAAAGAAGAACTTTGCAAATAGAAAGAGGTATTTATATATGTTAGAAACAGGAAGAAAAGATAAAGAATTAGAAGGTTTAAGCTTACTTGGTAACCAAGGAACTAAATATAAATTTGGTTATGACCCAGATATATTAGAAGTATTTGATAACAAACATCCAAACAATGACTACTTTGTTAAATTCAACTGTCCTGAATTTACAAGTTTATGTCCAATAACAGGACAACCTGATTTTGCAACAATATATATTAGTTACATACCAGGTGAAAAAATGGTTGAAAGTAAATCTTTAAAACTATACTTATTTAGTTTTAGAAATCATGGTGATTTCCACGAAGACTGCATGAATGTAATAATGAAGGATTTAATAAAATTAATGTCTCCAAAATATATAGAAGTTTGGGGTAAATTCACTCCAAGAGGCGGAATAAGTATAGATCCATATTGCAATTATGGAATCCCAGGCACAAAATATGAAAAAATGGCCGAACATAGAATGATGAATCACGACTTATATCCTGAAAAAGTTGATAATAGATAATAAAAAATATTGATATAAATTAAAATATATAAAAAGACGATAAGTAAAACCTCCCTATCTTATTTTTAGGTATCGTTTATTTATTGTCTTTTTCATTTTTAAAATTTATACATTATATAATATACTTTTTATCCAATTTTTCTTCATAGTTAATAATATACTCAAGTTATTTTATCTATTTTTAAGGGTATATTATTAAAATAAACAAAAATATGAAGGGAGGATATGAGTAATTATTTTTATAATTTACTCAAAATATTTATGATAAATAAAATTTCTAATACTGGATTTAATTTTGATAATTCATATATTGAACTTCCCCCAGAATTCTACAGCCCTGCAAATCTACAACCTGTAAAATCACCACAATTAGTCATATTAAACAATGAATTATCTAACTCTCTAGGATTAAATACAGATTTTCTAAAATCACCAGAAGGCATATATATTATGTCTGGAAATATAAAAATCCCAGATGGCGCATATATATCCCAAGCATATGCAGGTCATCAATTTGGAGGATTTACAATGCTCGGTGATGGTCGTGCATTATTGATTGGTGAACAAATTACTCCATCTAATCAGAGATTTGATATACAACTTAAAGGCTCTGGAAGAACACCTTATTCTAGAAATGGCGATGGTCGAGCTGTGCTTGGTCCTATGCTGCGTGAATATATCATCAGCGAGGCAATGCATGGACTAAAGATTCCTACTACTAGAAGTCTATCTGTTATTTCGACTGGCGAAAATGTATATCGTGAAACTATTCAACAAGGTGCCATATTAACAAGGGTTGCATCTAGCCATATTAGATTCGGAACATTTGAATATGCGGCATATATGCTTGATTATGAAAAACTAAAAAAACTATCAGATTATACAATTAAAAGACATTTCCCCTTTTTAGAAAACAACGAAAATAAATATATAAATCTTTTAGATGAAGTTATAAAACTCCAAGCATCACTTGTTGCTAAATGGCAAAGTGTCGGATTTATACATGGTGTTTTAAATACAGATAATATGAGTATTTGTGGTGAAACTATAGACTATGGACCTTGTGCATTTATGGATGTCTATAATCCTGATACTGTATTTAGCTCTATAGATACAAATGGTAGATATGCATATAAAAATCAAATTGCCATCGTAAATTGGAATTTATATAGATTAGCAGAGACTCTACTTCCACTAATAAATTCTGATGAAAATAAAGCTATCGAACTTGCACAAAACTCTTTATCTAAATTTATCAATCTTGCTACGTCTAATCTAAGTCATGAAATGTGTTCTAAGATAGGAATATTTGAGCCAAAAACTAGTGACATTGATTTATTAAATGAACTACTTAATATGATGCAAAAATATAAAGAAGATTATACTAACACATTTATAGCTCTGACATTCAATGATTTGCCTCAAAAAGGAATGTTTATAAGTGAGGAATTTATAAATTGGAAAAAGAAATGGGAAGAAACACTCACTCTTCAAAACAAATCAAAAGATGAAGTTTTCGACTTAATGAAAAACTCTAATCCAGCAGTTATTCCTAGAAATCATAGAGTTGAAGAAGCTTTATCAGCAGCTAATAATAGAGATTTTTCTGTAATGAATAATCTTTTAAAAGCTTTATCTAATCCATTTGAGCATTCGGAATTTCAAAAGGAATATGCTAAACTCCCATCTACTCCACAATGTAATTATAGAACTTATTGTGGAACTTAATTTTAAAAATAAGCGTTATAACACTACAATATAACGCTTATTTTTTATGCTTACTTTATGTCCTATTTACCCCATTTTTATTTGTATTTCAAAATCTAGTGTATTCAATACACAGTATATTTCTGATATAATATTAATACTATAAATTGGGAACTAAGGAGGTTTACAATGATAAATAATTTACAAGAAGCTCAAAACTGCCTTCTTTGCAAAAAGCCTAGATGTCAGACTAACTGCCCTATAAATACACCAATTCCTCAAGTAATTGAGTTATATAAGAATGGGGAAATCGAAAAAGCAGGGGAAATATTATTTAATAACAATCCCTTATCTGTTATTTGTGCAATAGTATGTCCGCACGAAAGACAATGTAGAGGAAACTGTATAAGAGGTATAAAAAAAGAACCTGTTCATTTCCATTCAATTGAAGAGGAAATCTCAGCGAAATATTTAGAAACTACAAAATTTGAAAAACCTGAAAGCAACGGAATAAAAGTAGCTATCATAGGTTCTGGACCAGCTGGTCTTACTGTTGCATTTGATCTTGCTAAAAGAGGATATGATGTAACAATATTTGAAAAAAATGAAAGAATTGGTGGGGTATTAGCATATGGTATTCCTGAATTCAGATTACCTAGAAAATTAATAGATTTACTAGTTGCTCGTCTTTTAGACCTTGGAGTTAAAATAAAAATAAATTCTATCGTAGGTCCTGTAGTAACATTAAATAAATTATTTAAAGACGGTTATAAATCAATCTTTATCGGAACAGGAGTATGGAATCCAAAAAGACTTGATATAAAAGGTGAAACGTTTGGTCATTCTCATTACGCTATAGATTATTTAAAAAGTCCACAATACTACTCTTTAGGTAAAAAAGTTGTAGTTATCGGTGCAGGTAACGTGGCTATGGATGCTGCTAGAACTGCAAAAAGAAATGGTGCAGAAGAAGTCTATATAGCTTATAGACGTAACTTTGAAGATATGACAGCAACAAAACATGAAATATCAGAAGCTCAAAATGAAGGAGTTTTATTCAAAACATTTGAAGCTCCTGTTGAAATTGTAGATGAAGGTATAATCCTTGCTCGTACAGAAAAAGTAGAAGTTGACGGAAGAAGTAGTGTATCTATTGTCCCTGATAGTGAATATTTATTTGAATGTGACTCTATCTTAATAGCTGTAAGTCAAGCACCTAAAAATACTATAGTAGTTAATAATAAAGGTGTTGATACTACTAAACGTGGTCATATCGAAACAGATGAAAAAGGTCATACTACAAAAGAAGGCGTATTTGCATGTGGAGATGTTGTTCTTGGTGCAAGTACTGTAATACAAGCCGTAAATTCAGCTAAAATAGTTAGTGAATCTATGCATGAATATTTACAAGAAGTAGCTGAAGAAGCAGCAATTTAATAAATAAAAAAAACAGTATTGAAAATCTAATTAGACACTCAATACTGTTTTTTATTGTTCCATGTGGAACCTTAATTATTATCTATTTTTATAGCAGTCCATGCATCATCATACATTTGCTTAGTCTTTAAATCAAAGTCTTTATATAATTCACATCTACTCATAATCTCTTTAGTCATATAAGCATTTGGATTATCTTGAATTTCTTTTGGTTGTGCTAATCTAGCTTCTTTATTTGGTGTTGTATACCCTATTTCATCAGCTATTCTTAATGCACTTTCTTTATCGCTGACAAAGTTTATGAATTTTTCTGCACCTTCTACATTTTTAGCATTTGAAGTTATACATAAACTATCAATCCAGAAGTTTGCTCCCTCTTTTGGTACAATATACACTAAGTTTGGATATTCATCTTGAAGATTTAGACCTTCTCCAGACCAAATCATATTTATATTAGTTTCACCAGCTGGTATCATAGTTGTTCCGTTATCTACACCATATATAGGATTGATTAACTTTCTTTGTTCTAATAATAATTCTTTGGCTTCGTTTATTTCGTCTTTATTAGTTGAGTTTAAAGAATATCCTAGTTTCTTTAATGCTACACCTATTGTATCTCTATATGTATCAAACATAAAAATCTGATCTTTATATTTTTCATTCCATAGTATATCCCAACTATCTACTTTTTCTTTTACTACATCTTTATTGTATATAAGTCCTACTGTACCGAACATATATGGTACTGAATATTTATTTCCTGGATCCATATCTAAATTTAGATATTGTTCATCCATTTGAGATATGTTTGGTATGTTTTCTTTATTTAATTCTTGAACTAAACCTTTTTCAATCATTCTAGGCATTAATGCATCTGATACTAAAACAACATCATATTGACCTGCACCACTGTTTATTTTTTGATACATAGCTTCCATATCATCAAAAGTTTCCATGTTTACTTTGATGTTGTATTTCTTTTCAAATTCTTTTATAGTTTCATCATCGATATTTTCTCCATAATTGAAAAAATTAATTTGTTCTTGCTGTTTTTTGCTACAACCTGATAATAATGTAGTCATCATCATTATGCATAGCGATATAACTAATATTTTTGATAATTTTTTCATAATATACTCCTTTCAATTTAATAAACTCCTCTTATCAGTATTTAGATACTAAATTATATCATTAAAAATAATTATTTTCTCTTAATATATTCGATACTAAATAAGAAAATCCTTACTTCTAATAACATTAATAATATTATCGCTATAATTTTTACCCAAATTTCTTCTATAAATTTATAATTTTAAAAAATATATTTAATTTTTACATTGTCATTTATTTTTCTACATAAGAAAAAGACGACCAAAATGGCCGCCCTTTAATTATATATAATTTGTTATGAAAATATTTTATACTATTGTACTACAGCAACTTCATTTAATTTTGCATTCATTTCAAGTAATTGTTCTTTAGTTAAAGTTACATTACATGCTCCAAGAAGTGATGTTAATCTAAGAACTGTGAAGCTTCCTAACATTTTCATCATAGGTCCCATGTCAGTTTGTTCTGATTTTCCACCCATAATTCCACCAACAGCTGGTGCCATGATTTCAGAGAATACTCTAGCTCCTTCTTCAGATTTAACTATGTCTTCTATTTTACTGTTAAGAGAGTAATATCCTTCTGGTGCTACTACGTCGAACCAGTTTAATATTGCTCCTTTTTCTTTTAGACGGTATTCTTCGTTGAATACTTCTACTTTTCTAAGGAAACTTTTATCTCTACATTCACCAGCTATAGCTACTAAATTAGTTTCTCCTGTATTTGGTACTTCAAAATAGAAGAAGTGTTCTGGTGAAGTTTGTTTTCCTAAGCTAACACCATTAGCAAATAACTCTACTTCTGGTTGGTTTGAGTAAACAGTTACTTTTGTAGTTTCTTCTACTCTGTCTACATATCTTTTACCACAGATGTGTACGAATGGATCATCTGATAACCAAGCTTTGTAAGCGTAGAATGAATCCTTTTTATATTTACGGTCAAATGTCATTAAACCTTTATGGTTTTGTCCATTTTCCCCACCTTCATTTCTTGAGTCTGCACCGAAGTCAAACATGTTCCATACATGTGTTGCCCACATATATTTTCTTGTGAAGAATTGTTTGATTAATTCTTCATGGTAGTATGCTTGATATTCTTCTGTATAGTCACCTTGTTGTGGGTCAGAAGTATGCCAGTTTAATGCTTCACAACCATATTCACTACAACCTATTGGTATGTTTGGATATTTAGCATGGAATTCGTCAAACCAAGGTCCATTTTGAGAAGTATCTCCTCCATACCATCCGAAGTAGTGATTGTATGATACTGTATCTGGTATTTGAACATATGGGTCATCCATGCTACACATAGATACACAAGCCATAGTTGTTAAACGAGTTTTGTCCATTTCATGAACTAAATCATTTAATATTACATGGTTTTCTCTTAAATCTTCATCAGAATCACCATGCATTGTTATTTCATTTGATAATCCCCATACAACTATTGATGGATGGTTGTAGTTTTGAACTACTAATTCTTTCATTTGAGTTATTGTGTTTTCTCTACCATTTGGCATATGAGTTGATATGTATGGTATTTCAGCCCATACTACCATACCTCTTTCATCACATAAATCGTAGAAGTATTGGTCATGTTGGTAGTGAGCAAGTCTTATTGTAGTTGCTCCAACTTCACATATTAAATCCATATCTTCGTCGTGATGTTCTTTAAGTAATGCATTACCTACTCCCCATCTATCTTGGTGACGAGATACACCTCTTAATGGATATTCTTCCCCATTTAATATAAATCCGTTTTCTGGGTGTATTTCAAAAGTACGGCATCCAAATCTTGCGCTTACGTTGTCTAAAACTTCATCTTCTGATTTTAAACAAACTTCTGCAGTGTATAGATATGGATCTTTTTTACCATGCCATAAATGTACGTTTTCTATTTCGAAAGATGCTACAGTTTGTGAAGCAGGTGTTTCTTGTTCTGCAACAACATTTCCTTCTGCATCTTTTAATGTATATACTAATTTTTGATTTTCTTTTACGTTTTTAACGAATACTTCAACTTCAACTTTAGCATTTTCACCTACTACTTCTGGAGTTACTTTTATACCAGGTGTTCCGTAGTATTCTAAATCAAAGTGTGATTCACTTACAGCGATTATATTTAAATCTCTGTATATACCACCATAGAAAGTGAAGTCTGCATTTTGTGGATATACTCTATCATTTGGAGAGTTATCTACTTCAAATACGAATAAGTTTTTATCTTCTAATACATCAGTTATATCAACTCTCCAAGTTGAATAACCTCCGTCGTGGTTAGCTAATTTTTTACCATTTACATATAATATTGCTGAAGAATTTGCCCCTTGTATTTCTAAGAAATATCTATCAGCCTTTGGTAAATCCATTTTTTCAAGTTCTTTTGCATAGAAAGCAGTTCCTCTATAAAGGTCATTTCCACCATCTTGTCCATCTATATCATTCCAAGTATGAGGTATATTAACCCAGTTCCATCTTTCAGGCATTGTAGTTGGAGCTTCTAAAGCTTCTTTAGAGAATGCCCATTTTGTGTTGAAATTATATATTTGTCTCATATATATCCTTCTCCCCTCATTTTATATGTCAAAATTTAATATTATATTCTAAACAAAGTAAAGTTAGAATATTATATTTATATCATAAGTAATAACTATAATACTTAATTATGTCGTTTTGTGTTATTACTTTATTTAACAGTATGTTAATTATATCACAAAAAACGTTTTTCCTCATCAATATATACGTTTTTTTTATTAATATATCCGATATTTATTGTCTTATTCTAAAAATAAAAACGACTTATATATAAGTCGTTTTCATTTATAATTTTAAAAAGTTAGTATTTTATTGTGCAATTTGATTTAATTTATCATTTAAGTCAAGTAATTGTTCTTTTGTAAAGTCTACATTTGTAGCACTAAGAAGACTTATATATCTAAGAACTTTAAATGCTCCTAACATCTTCATTTTTTTCTTTACTTCTTCTTCAGTTTCATTTGTTGAGTTATTTCCCCAACCAGAACCGCCACTCTTCATAAATTCCATAAATAATTTTGCGCCTTCTTCTGATTTCATTATATCTTCTATTTTACTGTTAAGAGATAAGTATCCTTCTCTTTCATTAATATCAAACCAGTTTAATATAGCTCCTGTTTCTTTTAATCGATAATCTTCATTGAATACTTCTACTTTTCTTATGAAGCTTTCATCTCTGCATTCACCAGCTACAGCTACTAAAGTAGTTTCACCTATATTTGGTACTTCAAAATAGAAGAAGTGTTCTGGTGAAGTTTGTTTTCCTAAACTAACACCATTAGCAAATAACTCTACTTCTGGTTGATTTGAGTAAACAG
>OLSO01000649.1_pt1 | contig 32694 bp, 26 predicted proteins | sample 1672441 | NCBI WGS metagenome assembly OLSO01 (sample SAMEA3136686, study PRJEB25190) | human gut metagenome | biome: human gut; feature: human-associated habitat; material: faeces | place: Austria | collected 2013 | reverse complement strand
TATAACAAGTTGCTTTTCAGTTTTCTATCTATTTTTCAAATTTCTGTCTTTCTTTTCCTTCATGATCTTAAAGTACATGACAATCAGAAGCGTACCTGCCAGTACCCATGCTGCCGGGGATGCCAGACAGATTCCCATATAACTTCCAAAATGCGAAGCGATCAGCGCCGCGCCGCTTCGCCCTACCAGTTCCGCAATTCCTGCTGTCATAGGAAGCAGACCATATCCCATTCCCTGGATTCCGTTCCGGTACAGATTCACAACCACAAGAGGAATGAAGGATACGCTGACACATCTCAGATAAACGTCTACATATCTCATGATCTGGTCCAGATTTTCCGATACAAAGAATACCGTCATGTATTTTCCGCCAAAGAAAATAACTGCACCAGTAACAACTGCATAGACAATTCCGATCAGCGTAGCACTTTTGAATCCTTTACGGATCCTCGTATATTTTCCCGCCCCCATATTCTGTGCACAGTAAGTCGCCATCGTCGTTCCAAGTGCAACGTATGCCTGCGTAAATACCTGCTCAATCTTGCTTGCTGCCGCAAATCCGGCTGCAGCTGTAGAACCGAGGATATTCAGGCAAGACTGTACAACAATCGTTCCTATCGCCGTGATGGAATACTGAAATGCCATCGGAAGTCCGATCTTCAGCTGCCATCCGGCCAGATTCTTATCTATTTCCCAGTCTTCTCTATGGAGATGCAGTACGGGAACCTTCTTTGCAATATATAGCAGACACAGGATTCCTGAAATTCCCTGTGCGATCACTGTCGCATAGGCAGCCCCTGCCGCTCCCATTCCAAATACAATGATAAACACCAGATCCAGTACAATATTCAAAAGTGCTGCAATAACAAGGAAATATAGCGGACGTTTACTGTCGCCCAGTGCTCTTAATACACTTGCAAGATAATTGTAAAGTGCCTGCGCCACAATTCCGCCGCAGATGACCATAATATATCCGTAAGCGTCTCCATACATGTCCGATGGTGTATTCATCAGATGCAGTACCTTCGCCATACTGATCATGCTCAGCAATGTAAGAATAACGGTTACGATCCCTGTAAGTACCGCACCGGATGCCACAGACTTCTTCATCGCCTTCATGTTTCCGGCTCCGAAGTGCTGTGCTGTAACAACCGTAAATCCCGCCGTAACTCCCTGCAAGAAGCCAATGATCAGAAATACCAGTGTTCCACATGCTCCTACCGCCGCCAGTGCCGCATTACCGACAAATTTCCCGACGATCACCGTATCTGCCATATTATAAAACTGCTGAAAGATATTACCGATAAAGATCGGCATTGTAAAATTGAAAATGATCTTCCCGGGGCTTCCGACCGTCATATCTTTTTCCATCCTGTTTTCCTCCTTTTCCTGTGTCTTTTGTGTATTATTCTTTTCAAGTTACTTTCTTTTTCAATATGTTTACGTTAAGAAAAGACCCTGATATCGCTTCAGAGTCTTTTCTCGCAAAACTTTATTCATTATATATAACAAGGGAAACAATTGCAACTATTTTTCTGCCCAAATTTCTTTCTTTTTTGCTGTCATTCATCGGCATGTTTTTTCACTGATACATTTTGGACAGTAGACAGGTATTTCCCTGCCATGCTCTATCTGCCACAAAAGAAGTGTCAGCGCCAGCTGGTCTGCCGCCCCGCCGGAACTAAGATTGCGGCGGATGCATTCCTGATTCATATGGATGATCCGGTCCATACCCGCATCTGAAAATGCGCCGCCAAGCCTCAAAATACATTCTGCCTCCTGCTGTACCCAGACAAGCCCCGATTCCTGTCCCCGGTTCAGTATGTTGGTATCACGAAGATTCTTCATAATCGAAAGCAGTACCTGCAGATTAACCTGACTCTGGCAGATGGCCGGATCCATTTCTTTCTGCTTCATCGCTTCTGACAATTCCGGATATGCCACATCCCGGACTACCGGGAACCCGTCCAACACTTCCCCACGGATCCCCTGTTCACCAGATTCCGACAGGAGACGTTCGCCATTCGTCTGGGGCACTCTTTGCTCTTCCAGAGTTTTCAGTTCTTCCGTCAGAACCCTTCCTGTCATCTGCTTTGCTGTATCAAGAATATCATTTACCAGGATCTTTTGTCCCCGTGCTTTTCTACCCTTACAGTATCCATATGCCGCACACAGGATTCCCATCGAAAATATCATTCCTTTATGCGTATTCACTCCTGCCGTAGCTCGGTACATTGCCTTTTCCGCCTTCCGGCCAATGTCCCGGATCATACAGAACAGCTGTTCCAACGAATCCTGCCCCGGCTCTCCGGAAAATTCATATCCGGCTTCATACATCTGCGTCAGATAAGGTGTAACGGCATCCGTACTTTTCTGGAATGTGATCCAGTTCATGTCCGTGTGTGCCCCGCTGTCCCACAGATCTACAAGTCCCGGCTTTGGTGTGGTAAAGACTTCCCCAAGAAGTGCATTCCTGATATATCCGGCGATGCATTCCGATTCTTTTTTCTCTGTTTTATGCCTGCTCGATATAGTCATCGACCATCTCAAACAGATGTCTTTCTCTTTCTTTTGCTCCTGCATCTTCTTTTTCTTCCCTTCCAGGTACATACTTCATATCCATAACATAACTTCCGAAAATATTACTGGTTACACCTGTTCTGTAATGTCTGTTTTTCATCATTGTAATTCCTCCTGTATCATTCTTGATTGCGTTTTTTTCTTCCTGTCTTTACTATAACAGAGGTACTTTACAGAATCTAATTCCCGTTGGTTATCCATATATTCCCTGTGCGAATTGCTTGATTATAATAACGATAAAGAGCCGCAGGCTCATGGCTGCCTGCGGCTCTTTGGTTGGAGATATAACAATTGTCAATTATCTTGACGGTTAACGGCTTCGGTTGTAATTGATCAGGCATCCTGCCTTCACAATCTTCTTCTCATCTTCTGTCATATCGGCGACATAAAGAGAAATCTCTTTCACCTCATCACCGATCACATAAGCTTTGATATCTTTCATATCGCCGTCCAGTGCTTTTCTTACATCCGGAACATAGATATAATCACCAATTTCAAACTCCGGTTCTCCTTTCATCTGGAATGGGATCATACCCCAGTTCATAACATTGGAACGGTATCTCTTGGTTGCATATTCTTTTGTGATATTTGCAAGACCACCGATGACTCTCTGACAGCTTGCTGCCTGCTCTCTGGCGGATCCGTCTCCCGGTTTTACGGCATAGATCATACTTCCTACTTCTGTTTCTACCGGAAGGACTTTTTCCTGACCGGCGATTGTATGAATCTTTTCATATACTTTCACAAGTTCCGGTTCTGCCTTTGTGACATCTTCTCCGGCTACTCTTGCTTTTTCGATCTTATCTACTTCTTTGGAACGTCCTACATACTCCGGATCTCTTCTTGAGAGTGTGAACTCTGCAAGTCCCAGCGGATTGGACCTGAATGAAGAAGTCTCTCCGGATGGGATCAGTTCGTCTGTTGTAGTAACTGGATCTAAAATCTTAGAGCATACCTTCAGAAGGATATTATCTGTCAGAGGGCTCATCTCCGGCCAGTCTTTGATGTTCGGACCATACACCAGTGATTTTTCTTCGTCACCTTTCTGGAATCCGTAATATACTCTCTTGTTGTATACAGATGGGTCGAATTCATATTCCGGCACATCGCCCCAGCAGTCTAAGCCTTCTGCCGAAGTCAGGATTCCTCCGTTTGCTGCTGTTGCTGCAATAGATCTTGCATCCATCAGTGCTACGGCTGACATCTGTCCGTTTCCTGGTTTGCTTCCTTCACGGTTCGGGAAGTTTCTGGTTGTGTGACGGATACTTAAGCCATCATTACATGGTGTGTCTCCTGCTCCGAAGCATGGTCCGCAGAATGCAGTACGGATGATCGCACCTGCTTCCATCAGGTCTGCAATGTATCCCTGTTTTGTCAGGTTGATAAATACAGGCTGTGAAGATGGATATACAGCCAGGCTGAATTCACCGCTTCCTGTATTCTTACCACGAAGTGCATTGGCAGCTTCGACAACGTTTGTATAGTTACCGCCGGCACATCCTGCGATGACTGCCTGCTGTACCTGGAGTCCCTTATCTGTGATCTTATCTGTCAGATGGAACTTGGCTCTTCCCTGTGAGATCTTGGCTGCTTCTTCCTCTACTCCGTGAAGGATATCAGAAAGGTTTGCGTTCAGTTCATCGATCTCATACGTGTTGCTTGGGTGGAATGGCAGTGCGATCATAGGTTTTACTGTACTTAAGTCTACGTATACCATACCGTCATAATATGCTACATCTGCAGGGTTCAGTTCCTTGTAAGCATCGGCTCTTCCATGAGTTGTAAGGAACTTCTTCGTATCTTCATCTGTTCTCCAGATAGATGACAGGCAGGTCGTCTCTGTTGTCATAACGTCGATACCATTTCTGTAATCCGTTGTCATGCTGGATACACCAGGTCCTACGAACTCCATAACTTTGTTCTTTACATAACCGTTTTTGAATACTTCACCGATAATTGCCAGTGCGATATCCTGCGGTCCTACCCATGGATTTGGTTTTCCGTCCAGATAGATTCCGACTACATTTGGACATGCGACATCATAAGTGTCACACAGAAGCTGTTTTACCAGTTCTCCTCCGCCTTCCCCGATTGCCATGGTTCCAAGTGCTCCATAACGGGTATGAGAGTCAGATCCAAGGATCATCTTGCCACATCCTGCATGCATCTCACGCATATACTGATGAATGACAGCGATATGCGGCGGCACATAGATTCCGCCATATTTCTTTGCAGCGGACAGACCAAACATATGGTCATCTTCATTGATGGTTCCACCAACGGCACACAATGAGTTATGACAATTTGTAAGGACATAAGGAATCGGGAATTTCTCCATTCCGGAAGCTTTCGCTGTCTGGATGATTCCGACAAATGTGATATCATGTGATGCCATTGCATCGAACTTGATCTTTAAGTTTTCCATATTTCCAGAGGTGTTATGTGCCTCCATGATGCCATATGCGATGGTTCCTTTTCTCGCTTCGTCTTTACAGACTTTCTTTCCAGTCAGAGATTCTACTTTTGCAGCTTCCGTCTCTGGCACGATGGTATCACCATTTACCAGATAAGCTCCGCCATCATATAATTTAACCATTCTTGATTTCTCCTTTTATATTTATTGATGCAAGTGCCGTTCTGTATCGCTGGCACTTACATCTGTTTCCAATCCGCATATCAATTAATGTTGATATGCGGATTTCATACTCAAATTTAATACTCGAACTCTTTCACCTGACGTACGACATCCATAACTGTACCGTCACGGCCTTCGATGATTCCTACGATTCTGTCACCGAACTGTACCGGCTCAGGCTCTCCTGTGATCGCATACGCCATATCTCTTAATTCTTCGATTGTATGAAGCGGGATATTGCCAGCTTCTTTTAATGCTTCTAAAAGATCCGGTCTCGCAGGGTTGACTGCCACGCCATAGTCTGTAACGACTACATCGATAGATTCTCCCGGTGTTGTTACTGTAGTAACCTTACTGCACACTGCGGGGATACGTCCCTGAAGAAGCGGTGTGATTACGATCGTGCATTTTGCGCCCTGTGCTGCATCCGGATGTCCGCCCTGTGCACCTGTGATCACTCCGTCAGAACCTACGACAACGTTGACATTAAAGTCCACATCGACTTCAAGCGCACCAAGTACTACATAATCCAGTTTATTAACAAATGCTCCCTTATTGAACGGGTTTGCATATGCTCCCGCACTGATTCTGTGATGGTTCGGGCGTTTTACAGATTCTACGGCTGCTGTATCAAAGTCCTGTGTATCCAGAAGCTTTCCAACCAATCCCTGATCCAGAAGGTCACACATTCCCTTGGACATTCCACCAACAGCAAATCCCATATGGATTCCACGTTCTTTCATGATCTTTCCAAGTGATGCTGCAGATGCGATAGACGCTCCGCCGACACCTGTCTGATATGAAAATCCATCTTTAAAATATGGTGTATTTACCACTACCTGTGTACAGTAGTCTGCCATCATAAGCTTTCTGACGTCCGTTGTTGGTTTTGCCGCACCTGTTGCAATCTTTTCCGGAATACCGATCTGATCTACCACACATACATAATCAACCTTTGTCATGTTGATGTCTGCAGGATAGTTCGGGAATGGTACCAGACAGTCTGTTACTGCTACTACTTTGTTGGCATGGTTTCCATCTACGAATGAATAAGATAACACACCACAGTCGCTCTTTCCGCCGGTTCCTTTACAGTTACCGTAATCATCACAGGTAGGTGCTCCGATGAAGGAAATGTCGATCGTTGTCTCACCCGTCTGGATTGCACGGATTCTTCCACCGTGAGAACGCATCGTTGCGAGTCCTTTTAATTTTCCCTGAGAGATTGCTTCCCCGATTGCTCCTCGTACACCGGATGACTGGATATTGGTGATCGTTCCGTCTTCGATCATCGGTACCAGTGGTGCATGTGCTTTTCCAAGTGAGCTCGCACAGATTGTTACATCCTTGATGCCCATCTTGTGTACTTCTTCCATGACCATGTTCACGACCAGGTCACCATCACGGAAATGATGATGGAAACCAAGTGTCATACCATCATGTGCACCACATTTTACCAGTGCTTCATGAATGGAACTTACCATCTTGCTTGTATCATGATTCATGACAACCTTTGTGATTGGTCCTTTTTTCTGGAACTCTGTATTGTCTTTATAATAATTTCCCTGAAATACTTCTTTTCCTGTCTCTTTTAAGATCTCTTCCGGGATTTCTCTTCCTACTTTATTCAACATCTTACAAATCCCCCTTATACACACCGGATGCTTTTGCAAGCTCGATGGTTCTCTTTGCACCGTCATAGAATGCAATATCGATCATCTTACCGTCCACAGTAAATACACCGATTCCTTTTGCTTTCTTGTCATCAATCTCTTTTACAACTTTCTCTGCAAAGATGATATCTTTCTGAGAAGGTGTGAAGATCTCGTGTACCACTTCGATCTGTCTCGGATTGATGATAGACTTTCCGTCGAATCCCATCAGGTGAATGGTCTCTACATCTTTCTTGAATCCATCCATATCATCCAGATCTGTGTATACGGTATCAAAGCACTGTACACCGGCAGCTCTTGCAGCGATCACCATGTTCTGTCTTGCTCCCATAAGCTCTACACCAGTTCCTGTAATATGTGTCTGCAGGTCTTTGGTATAATCTCCTCCGGATAATGCGATACCGAATAATCTTTCAGATGCTTCACAGATATCCAGGGCTTTCATGATTCCTCTTGCAGATTCCAGGGCTGCCATGATCAGTGTTCTTCCTTCCGGAATGCCGAATTCTTTTTCTGCATTTTCCACCTCTGTCTCAACAGCTTTTACATCCTGTGCGCTCTCTGTCTTAGGAATACGGATCGCATCACATCCACCTGCAACTGCGCAGCGGATATCTTCTTTCCAGTATGGGCTGTCCAGTCCATTGATACGGACAACTCTTTCTACTCCGTGATAATCAATTTCCTGTAATGCATGGTAAAGTGAAAATCTTGCCGCATCTTTTTCTTTCTCTGCCACGGCATCTTCCAGATCCAGCATGATGGAATCTGGTTTGTAAATGTACGGGTCTTTGATCAGTCCCGGTTTTTGTGCATTTAAGAACATCATGGTTCTTCTTAATCTTTTTTTATTTGGATTCATGACCGGATCGCACCTCCCCATGGTAAATTGTCTTTCTGTTCTACGGAACGGTATACAGCACCTTCTACACGTGCTCTGATCGTACAATCTAACGCTCCTTTATCCACAACTGTAATTCTTACATCCTTTACATCCAGATGCTCCAGTGTCTCCATGACCACCTTGCGGATCTGCTTTCCGAACTGATGCATCACTGCACTTTCCAGTTCAAATTCCACCTGACCATCGCCAGGTTCTACTGTTACCTGACAGTCACTGGATTCCAGTGTTCCTGCCATTGCAGGTCTTTTTATCTCCATTTCATTACCTCCTGTAACTTTTATCTTCTGATTCTATTTTAAAACATGCTTTTTCATTTGAGAAATTGCCATAAGGAATAATGTCATAACCTTTTATCATGCCCTTTGTTTATTTCACAGATGGCGGTATCTGCACCGATACCGCCATTCTTTCCTGTTATTTATACAAAGAGTCCATATACTCCGATTGCTGCCATCACTGCCAGTACGACCAAGTTGATCACAGATACAGCAAATAACTCAACAAATAATTTGTTCTGTGGAAAGCGTTTCTCCGAGTCCTCCTGCTGTGCAACACCTGCCATGATCAGGGCACCTGTTGTAGAGATCGGGGTATATCCTGCGATCGTTCCTCCGATTACAACCATCGCTACCAGATAGATTCCGTCTGCACCGATTCCGGAAGCCAGACTTCCACAGATCGGTACCAGTGTAGGGAACACGACACCAAGTCCTGAGCTGAAGAATGACATGATTCCGGCAAGGATCGCCATGATCGGGTTCGCTGTCTTGATATTCATAACGGATTCCAGTGCAGAAACCAGGATATCAACACCTCCGGACAATGACACAATGTTCATCAGCATGCCAACTCCAAGAACCATGATGATCACATTCCACGGAATGCCCTTTACTGCTTTTTTCTCATCCCCGCATCCGATGATGCAAAGAACAGATCCGATCAGGAATCCGGTAAGTCCGACATTCCAGGAAAGCACCAGGACACCAAATGCCAGTACGACAAGTCCTGCAAGGGACAGGTACTGCTGCCATGTGAATTTCGGAAGTTTTTCTTTCTCATCCGTCACTACTGTCTGGTCCACTTTCCATCCTTTATAGTAAATATATACAAACACACAGCACACAACGGCTGTCACTGCTGTACAGACCATGATCGGGACAGTATTTCCTGTCATGTTCTGCTTTTCCATAAGGCCGCGCACAACGGCTGCTTCCGGTGTCAGCGGACTCATACGTCCTGCCATCGCACCCATATCACCAATGATCGATGTCATGATCGGGTTGATTCCAGCTGACACAGAGATTGGAATTGCGATAACCGGAATGATGGCAAGGCATGGTATCGATCCAGGGCCTGCTGCACTTAAGACCATGCCAATGATAAACATCACGAACGGGATTGCACGTGCCGGAACAAGATTTACGATCTTCTTCGCCAGAAGTTCCAGTGTTCCATTCCCATTAATGATTGCAAATAAATACGTCACGCCAACCATCTGTACGAATAATGACGTTCCAAATCCGCCGATCACATCTGCCGCTGCAATCTGATCTTTGAATAACAGTGTCAGGATCATTGCAAATCCAATACTCAATATACCAACGTTAACATTTCTCACAAAGCCGATCACGATCGCTACCAGCAGTAAGATCAAGCTTAATAATCCTAAATTCATAATAATCTCCTTCGTAAATTGTTTTACCTTTTTTCTTCCGACTGTCTATCGGAATGTAATACATACCGGACTTCCGGTCTCAATGATCTGCAATGTCGGAATCAGCTGTCCTGTCACCTGGTCAAAGTCAAATACGATCACGGTATCACTGTCTTCATTTGCTACATAGCATTTTCCGTCTTCTCCAAAGCAGAAGAATCTTGGAGTCTTTCCAAGACAAGGATAGAATCCGGATGTTTTCAGATATCCAGTCTTTGGATCGATACGGTAAACGGCCATACTGTCTGTGTAACGGTTCGATACGATTACGAATTTTCCACTTGGATCTATCATCACTTCACTTGCATCCGAATATCCGGTAACTGTCTCCGGAACCGTGCTTAATTCCTGCAGTGCTTCCATCTTGCCTGTCTCTTCATCGAACTGGAAGTATAACACCTTATTTCCTTTTTCCTCACACATATACAGCCATCTGTTATTTGGGTGCATTGCTGCATGACGCGGCTCATCCCATGTTCTTGAGAAAAATCTGGATGTCTCTGTCAGGCTTCCATCTTCGTGATTGAACTTCAGCGCTCTCATCTGTCCAAATCCATTCACTCTTCCCTGTGCGCAGGCAAAAATATAATTCTTATTCTGGTCCCAGAGGCACTGATGAATGGTGGATACTTTTCCGTCTTCTTTTCCCTCGTATGTAAATGCCGCTTTCACCTCGCCGAGAGAACCGTCTTCCTTACGTTCGATCGTATATAAAGTTCCTCCCTGCAGTGTTGCAACGATCACAAATTTATTCTCTTTGTCAACCGTTACATCGACCGGATTCTTTCCGCCAATATCAATCGTATTCAGATGCTCCAGTGTTCCGTCTTCTTTCACTTTGTAAGACGATACCAGTGTGTAATCCCCGTGCACGCTGTACATGTACTCTTTCTTCTGGTCAAAGCACTGGAAACTTGGATTTTCAGCTACTTTAATAGTCTGGATTTTTTTCCATTCCCCTGTGGATTCCAAGATTTCATAAACGCTCAGACCCTCTCCTCTTGCATTTCTTTCTTTTGTTGTTCTGCTTCCTACATAAGCATATCTCATACTATGTTCCTCCTTTTAAAATTACCTTTTGTCCACCCTGTCAGGACAATTGTTTTTCTTTAAGAACATTGTATGTTATTTATTTGTCAATTGGAAATTCTTGTTAAGACTGGAAAAGCCATTCCAAAATGGAATGGCTCTCAATTCACGTGATAATATTTTTCGACAAATGTCACAAAATCCATGACATCTTCTGATTTATAACATTTTTCTGACAGCATCATCCAGACCTTTCTGGACACCTGCTGATCTTCCCTAGTATAGATTGGAATAAACTGCAGCTGGTCTTCATCGATGTTCCATGTATCCCCAAATGCAAACGTAATTCCCAGGCCTTTTTCTACCATTTCAATTGCAATATCCGTATACGGTACGTGATGTGCCTCATGCGGCATACTGCCAAACTGACTTTTCCACCACTGGTCCACCGTAAGCTTTACCATAGGATTCAGAAAAGATTCTATCAATGGCTGGTCTCCTAATTCCTCCTGTTTCATCCCCTTAGGCGCAATGGCAAACAGCTTTTCTTCAAACAGGCAGGTCTTTTCTCCAATATAAGGATAATCCCCGCAGATAATTGCAATGTCTACCGTCCCATCCGTCAGATTCCGGATCAGTACATCACTGGAATTCGCCATTGTCTTAATCTGCAGATGGTCATACTGATCTTTATAAGTTTTCAGAAGTGCCGGCAGATGTAACCGGCTGAACGAATTCGGAATTCCAATCTTAAGCAGTTCTTTGGACATTTTCCTGTCTGCAAAATGTTCCTGGATCTCATTTAAGAAATCAATCATGATACTTGATTTTTTTACCAGATATTTTCCCTCTTCTGTAAATGTGACTCCTCTGCTGCTTCTTTTTACTACCTCTATCCCCCACTCACTTTCAATGGACTTGATGCGTTTTGTAAGTGCAGGCTGCGTCATGTAAAGAGCTTCTGCTGCCTGCGTCATACTCCGCTTCTCATACAGTACATTCAATATCATCCAGTCTATATTTTTCATACTTTCTCTTCCTTCATACCATACCGGCAGCCGTTAGTCCAAGGTATTCTTAATCGCTTCCTCTTTCTCGATATATTCAATAAATTCCTCTAATGTTTTTGAGATTCTCTTATTCTTCGAATATACAAACCATGTATTACGGATGACCTTGGTTCCATCCTTTCTTTCAAGTGGTGTCAGGCAGAGATTATATTCATTCTGGAAGTTCTCCGGTAAAAAGCAGCAGGCATACCCCAGCCCCTTATCGATCAGCTGCCATGCAAAATCAATGTACCCGACAGCCATTCCCGCCGGTGCCTCTGTCCGGAAATGATCTTCCCACCATCCATCCAGAAGTTCTTTCGTCCGGTCATTGGTCTTATATGCAATGCGCTGCATCTTTGGGAGTTCTTCGTAATCTACTGGCTCCTTCGTTACCAGATATGCCTGGTTCTGTCCCACCAGCGTCTTGTGCACAGGCCCGTCATAATCGCCTCTTATAAACCCTACATCTATGGAATCTTCCAACATCTTTCGGAACAAAATATTGCTCTGCTCATTGATGATCTCAAACGTTGTATGTGGATGCCCCGCTGTATATTTTACCAGAATATCTGTCAGCGTATATTTACTGTAAGTATAGGATGATCCAATCAAGATACTGTCCTTTGACTTATCTTTTAATTCTTCCAGTTTGCTTTTTGTCTCTTTTAAAAATTCCAGATATTTTACTGCCCGCTCTGCAAGATACTCTCCTTCCTGGGTAAATTCCAGTCCCTTTGGTGTACGATTGACAATATCTACCTGGAATTCTGCCTCCATATGCTGCAGTCTCTTCGTAAGCGACGGCTGTGTCATATACAGAAGATTCGCCACCTTGGTCATATTCGGATTCTTATATAATTCATGTAAAATTTCCCAATCAGAGTCTTTCACTTTTATGTCCCCTTTTCCTTCGTTATATTTCTGTCATATTTATATCCTATTTTAGCAAAACTTTTTTGAAGGCACAAGAGAAAGCGGAACAACATTTTCTTCTTGTTCCGCTTCTCTTACTTTGTTTTATTTCATACAGTTCACTCTGTCTGGTAATTTTATCTTACTTCTCTGCTTTCAGTTTCTTAATCGTCTCGATGACATAATTTGCAAATTCTTCTGTACTTGCATCTTCTGTAAATGTGGTAAGTACTACTTTTCTTTCTGATACAGTACAGATATCCATTGCTTTTTCCAAAAGTACATTTCTATCTGCATATCCGATATGGATCAACATCTGGCCCATTGCACGAATCAAACTGCTTGGATCTGCATATTCGCCTCTTCCATGGCTCATCAGATATGGAGCTGTTCCATGGATAGCTTCGAACAATGCATAATGGTTACCGATGTTAGAAGATGATGCTGTTCCAAGTCCTCCCTGGTGCTCTGCTGCCACGTCTGTTACGATATCTCCGTACAGGTTTGGAAGTACAACGACTTCGATTCCCTTGTTAAACTCAGAATCCAGCATCTTTGCACACATTGCATCGACAAGTCTTTCCTGGATCTCAATCTCTGGATATTCTTCTCCTACTTTGCGGACAGCTTTGATAAAGTTACCGTCTGCAAGTTTTACGATATTTGCCTTTGTAACGATTGTTACATTCTTCTTTCCATTCTTTCTTGCAAATTCAAATGCAGCTCTGGCAATTCTTTCACTTCCCTGTTTTGTCTGTACTTTAAAATCTACCGCCAGGTCATCATTTACCTGAATACCTTTATTTCCCCAGATGTATTCTCCCTCAATATTCTCACGGAAAAATGTCCAGTCAATGTTCTTATCCGGGATCTTGATCGGACGTACGGCTGCGAAAAGCTCCAATGATCTTCTAAGAAGGCTGTTTGCACTTACCAGGTTTGGAAGTCCATCTCCCGCTCTTGGTGTTACCATTGGCCCTTTGACCAGTACATCACATTTCTTAATCTCTTCGAGCACATCTGCTGGAAGGCTTTCCATCTTTGCTACACGGTTTTCAATCGTCATTCCTTCAATTTCACGAAGTTCAATCTTACCGGAAGCGATCTCATCTGCTGCCAGTTCTTTTAAGACACGGACCGCCTGTTTCATGATGATTGGTCCGATACCATCTCCCGGAAGGATACCTACGATAATCTTTTCCTTTGTAGAAAAGTCGACCGGTTCCTCTCCCTGTTTCATTTTCTCGATTCTTTCAAATTCACCCTTGATGAGTTCCCCAAATGCTTCCTGGGCTTTCTTAATTTCTTCCATCTTCGTTTCCTCCTGTTATGGTCCGTTTTTTATTATTTATTATCCTTAAGCTGTTCCTGCTCTTTTAACTGTTTTTTCAGATAAGATAACTGTCCGCCGCTTAATACAACTTCGATCTCATTATCTGTAAGATCCAGCGTTACATAGAACTCGAATCCTTTTGTTTTATCCTGTACTTTGATTCTTCTGGTCGGAATCTGATCCAGAAGGTTATCAATCTCGATATAGTCTTCCAGTTCGATATGATCATATACCGAAGGATCTTCGAATAACATCGGAATAATTCCATGATTTACCAGATTGCCTTTGTGGATTCTCGCGATACTCTTGGCAATGACTGCTTTTACTCCCAGATACATCGGATTGATCGCTGCATGTTCTCTTGATGATCCCTGTCCATAGTTCTCACCGCCGATGATGATGCTTCGCTTCATTTCTTTTGCACGTGCTGCAAAGTCCGGTGCATAACGGTGATAACAATATTTTGACATGAGCGGGATATTGGATCTCATGCTTGAGAATTCTGCGCTTGCCGGAGTGATATCGTCTGTAGAAACATTATCCAGTGTCTTTAAGCTGACCGGTACACACAGATCCTGCTGTGGTGGCTCTGGAATTGGAAGGAATTTGATATTTGGTCCTTTGACCAGTTCTACCTTTTTCGCTTCTTCTAATGGCAGCGGTTTGATGATCATAGAGTCATCGATCAGATATTCTTCCGGCTCTGTGATCTTGGCAAGTTCTGCTACATCCTCTCCCATGACTTCTTCTGCTGTTGCAAATGTTCCCATGATCGCTGTTGCAGCTGCACTTTCCGGACTTACCAGATAGATATCAGCTGTCGGGTTTCCTGCACGTCCTTTAAAGTTACGGTTGGATGTTCTGACTGCAACTCCGTTCGTTGCCGGTGTCTGGCCAATTGCACAGCATGGTCCACAGGAAATCTCCAGCATTCTGACCCCCGCCTGCAGAAGGATATCAATATATCCATCTCTTAATAATTCTCTGTACGTCTGCTTCGATGCCACTCCGCAGGTACAGCTGACATCATCATTGACATGATGTCCTTTGAAGACCATTGCTGCTTTCGCAATATCTGCATAGCTTGCATTGGTACAGCTTCCGATGAATACCTGCTGGACTTTTCTCTTTTCTACTTCTTTGATCGGCATTACATTATCCGGCTGATGTGGACAGGAGATCATCGGTTCCAGTTCACTTAAGTTGATCTCGATACAGTCATCGTATTCGGCATCTTCATCTGGAAGAAGTTCTACATATGCATCTTCTCTTCCCTGGGCCTTTAAGAACTTATGTACCTGTTCATCTGCCGGGAAAATGGAGGTCGTTGCTCCCATCTCTGCTCCCATATTGGAAATCGTTGCTCTTGCTGGTACCTCTAATTTTGCAACACCCGGTCCGACATACTCATATACATTTCCAAGTCCGCCTTTGATCGTCACTCTTCTTAACATTTCCAGAATGATCTCTTTGGTATTGCATCCAGGTTTTAATTCTCCTGTCAGATTTACCTTTACGACTCTTGGCATCTTCAGTCTCATCGGGACTCCTGTCATGGCTGTTGCCACGTCCATTCCTCCGACGCCGATACAGAGCATTCCGATGGATCCTCCGTGAGGTGTATGACTGTCACCGCCCATGCTGATCTTTCCCGGTGCTCCGAATCTGGATACATGTACGGTATGGCAGATTCCATTACCAGGTCTGGATACATATACCCCAAATTTCTTTGCTGCTGACTGCAGATAAATGTGATCATCCGGTGTCATATTGTTGACATACAATAAGTTGTGGTCCAGATAGCTTACACTACATTCCGTACGGACTCTGTCAAGTCCGATTGCTTCGAATGCCAGATACGTCATAACTGCATTGATATCATGTGTCAGTGTCTGGTCTACTTTAATAAATACTTCTTCCCCCGGCACCATGCTTCCTTTCACATAGTGCGATTCAATAATTTTACGCGTCAATGATTTTCCCATTTTGACAACCTCCTGCATTTGTCGTTATTTCTTTGTCATTTTCTGCCTTTATTATAAAATGTCCTATGGTGCCGCGTAAAATTGCATAAAATAATGAGCTTATTCCTTTTTGGAATAAGCCCATTGTTTTCGTTATCTCTATTTTTTATCCTTGAAGATTACTCTTGGAAGAATCTTCCCTGTCTTAAGCATCTCGTCGATCGTCTCATTCTGTGCCTTTATCTTCCGTTCCGATTTCTTTATCACTGACTCTACTTCTTCCGGACGGATCACACAGACACCATTCTCATCTCCTACGATCAGGTCCCCCGGATGGATCTTCACTCCAGCACATGTGATCGTAACATTCAGTTCTCCTTCTGCGGATTTCTTACAGCTCTGTGGAATCACTGCTTTCGCATAGATCGGGACTCCGGCCTCCCTGCAGCCTTCAATATCACGGAATGCTCCATCGATCACAACTCCTTCTACACCCTGAAGCTTTGCACAGATGCTTCTGTGGTCGCCCCAGTAAGAATGATTACATTCCCCTTTCCCCGCAATCACCATAACATCGCCTTCCTTCACTTCCAGAAGAGCATCCGGTATGATCCCGCTCACTCCATATGGTGTATCGACTGTATAGGCAGGTCCGACGATCTTTCTGCCTGCCGCCAGCGGTTTTACCTGATAATCCATGACTCTTGGTTCTTCCATCCCATCACATAATTCCGGCACCGAAAAGTCCCGGAGCTTTTCTACCATTTCTTTTGTTGTCATATGCATCCTCTTTTCTTTTTTATTTTTAACACTGCTGTCTTACTATCATTCTTTCTTATCATCTGTTTCTCATCTTATCATACAATAAGCCATCCCGCTTTGTGTAATTCACAAAAGGAATGGCTTTATAACTTTTTGTTATTTTCTGTTATTTTTTTGCAGATTTATTTACAACTCCGATCTTATTAAGCGGCCAGTACCGGAATCCTGCCTTTGCCAGAATCGCCTCTTTCTTTACATACGTATTATCCCAGTATCTGGAATCCAGACTGTTATTCCGGTTGTCACCCATTACAAAATAACTGTCTTTCGGGACTTCGTAAGGTCCGAAGCTTCCTGCCATCTCTTCCGGACAGAAGCTTACCGCCTGTGTCTGTTCTTTTCCATTAATGTAAATCTTCCCGTCTTTCACGGTAACGGTCTCTCCCGGCAGTCCGATCACACGCTTGATAAAGATCTTAGATGGATCATCCGGATATTTGAAGATTACTATATCATATCTTTCCGGGTCATCCTTTATATATGCCAGACGGTTCCCCAGTACACGGTCCCCCTTCATGATCGTATCCTGCATGGATTCCGACGGGATCACTGCGTTGATATACACCAGTTTGTTCATCGCAAATACAACGCAGAATATGATCAGAAACGTCTTCAGGTAATCCCATACAGCCGCCATACCGGTCAGTTCTTCCTTCTCTTCTTTTCTTTTCTTCTTGGTCTCTTTTTTCTCGTCTCTGTCTTTCACCTGAAACTCCCCTTTATTACTTATTATTATCCGTCTTATTTACTTATCGTCTTCTGAACCGGCTCCCTGATCTGTTTACATCTTGATCATGACTCCATTCGGACTGACTGCAACTTCACTCCCCTCAACAATCTCTTTACGGTAAAGTTCTGCATCTGGAATCTCTAACTGGATCTCTTCTTCACTTTTCAGCTTCAGAAGGGTTACTTTAGCCATCGGCTCTACCCCGTCCGGCCTTCCCTCACATCCAAAGTCCGGTTCATCAATTCTCATCACCAGATATCCCATATCCAGAATATCTACCGTCTGTGCATCCGGCTTATTATCATAAAACTTATCCAGAACTTTTAAGAACACCTCATTCTCCTTCGTTGCCAGTGCAAATAACGTCATGGAAGAGCGGAGTTTCAAATCATCCGGCCATCCCATTACCTGCGTAGCATCATCTGATTCCAGTTTCAGTAACGCTTCGGAAATTTCTCTCAAATGTCCTCCCGTTACCGGATTTTCCATATATTCTTTCGCTTCTTCATAGTCTTCAATGGCATAGTACCTTGCAGTACCACTACTGCCAAGTCCCTGAATCTGTGGGAAAATGTACCACATCCAACAGCTTCTCTTATGACCGCTTCTGATCTCTGCAAGAGCTGTCTTATAATCAGACTCCTGCGCTTTTATAAACCTAGCCAAATTATTCTCTCTCATTCTTATGAACCTCCAGTTCACACCTCTGTGCTTTAAAGCAACAGATTCATTTACAACATTTTCTATATATTACCATAATTCTTTATCAGATGTATATAAAATTTCTCATTCTCTCTTGCTATCTGATATTGCCTGCGCTATAATAAATCATGAACAAAGTTCATATTTAACAGGGGAGCTGGCGAAAACCGGCTGAGAGGAAACGTAATTCCGTTTCGACCCTTTACCTGATTTGGATAATGCCAACGGAGGGATTCATACCACGTATTGATTTGATAGAGATGCCTCCGCATCTCTTCTTTTTTTACTTTTCGTGCCCTCTATCCGCTTTATGAATGAAGGGTATTTTTTACGAAGGGAATGTTTATTTATGACACACACAACTTTATCATCAGACTCTTCACGGACAAGACGACTGGCTCTTGCCGGTGTATTTACGGCTCTTGCCATCGTCGGAAGTTTCTTAAGCTTTCCGGTTGCAGGCAGTAAATGTGCACCTGTACAGCATATTATTAATATCCTGGCAGCAGTCACGTTAGGACCCTGGTACAGTGTAGGAATTGCATTTTGTGCCAGCCTGTTACGAAATCTGCTTGGCCTTGGCAGCATGATGGCTTTTCCCGGAAGTATGGTTGGAGCACTTTGCTGTGGACTTGTATACTCCATCTGCCACAAACTCAGCCTGACTTGTCTTGCAGAGGCACTCGGCACAGGAATTCTTGGCGGCCTGGCTGCTTATCCTGTTGCAGTATATATTATGGGAATCACTCCTGCCGGGATTTTCGTCTATGTAGTTCCATTTCTGATTTCTACTATTGCAGGAAGCATTCTTGCATTTCTGCTGATTACAGCGCTGAACAAAAGCGGCGTAATGGCTATGATAAAAACGACTCGTTAAGAGTTGTTTAGAAACGGTACATTGGGGACACCACCTTGTACCGCATACACAAGTATCAGATTTTTCCATCTGATATAGGCGTCAGTAATTTCATAGTTCTTTTTATGAACCTCAGATCTGTGTAGAGAAATGTTTCCCTGCATCGAAATCTGTGTGTTTTGCTGACGCATTATAACCTTATATTTAATTTTTTAACGGAGGCAAACACATGAGAAATTACACAACACAGATGGATGCTGCAAGAAAAGGAATTGTCACTCCTGAAATTGAGATTGTAGCAAAAAAAGAAAACATGACAACAGAAGCACTTATGAAACTTGTTGCAGAAGGCAAGGTTGCAATCTGTGCCAACAAGAATCACACCAGCCTTGATCCGGAGGGTGTCGGAAGCATGCTCCGTACCAAGATCAATGTAAACCTTGGTGTATCCCGCGACTGTAAGGATTACAATATTGAAATGGAAAAAGTTATGAGCGCTGTAAATCTTGGTGCTGAAGCCATCATGGATTTATCGAGCCACGGTAACACACAGCCATTCCGCCAGAAACTGACACATGAATGTCCTGCTATGATCGGTACTGTTCCTGTATACGACAGTGTCATCCACTATCAGAGAGATCTTGCTACTCTGACCGCTCAGGACTTCATCGACGTTGTCCGTCTTCACGCAGAGGATGGTGTAGACTTTGTCACACTTCACTGCGGAATTACACGTAAAACAATTGAGCAGATAAAAAAACACAAACGTAAAATGAATATTGTAAGCCGCGGCGGAAGTCTTGTATTTGCATGGATGTGTATGACCGGAGAAGAAAATCCTTTCTACGAACACTATGATGAGATTCTTGATATCTGCGAAGAATATGATGTTACTATCTCCCTTGGTGATGCATGCCGCCCTGGATGTCTGGCTGATGCTACTGATGTATGCCAGATTGAAGAACTGGTGCGTCTTGGAGAACTTACAAAACGTGCATGGGATCACAATGTACAGGTAATGGTAGAAGGACCGGGACATGTGCCGCTTGATCAGGTTGCTGCCAACATGAAAGTACAGCAGAGTATCTGCATGGGTGCTCCGTTCTATGTACTTGGCCCTCTTGTTACGGATATTGCTCCAGGTTACGATCACATCACATCCGCTATCGGCGGTGCAGTTGCTGCTATGAATGGTGCTGCATTCTTATGTTATGTAACACCTGCAGAACATCTGGCGCTTCCTAATGTAGATGACGTAAAACAAGGAATCATCGCTTCCAAGATTGCTGCCCATGCTGCCGATATCGCCAAAGGTGTTCCCGGAGCACGTGATATTGATGATAAAATGGCTGAAGCACGTCAGAAACTTGACTGGGACGCACAGTATGCCTGTGCATTAGACCCTGAAACAGCCAAAGCTATCCGTGACAGCCGAAGCCCGGAAGATGATCATAGTGATACCTGCAGTATGTGCGGAAAATTCTGCGCAGTCAGAAGTATGAATAAGGCTTTGGCCGGGGAATATATTGATATTCTGTAATTCTTGGGATTTAATTTAATTTGGGATTTAATTTATTAACTGGAGAAGCGGCCTCTCAGTCCTTGAAGGAAACAATAGATAAGGCTTCTTGTTCAGGTTCCATACCATAAGAAACACTAAGAGAGTCAGAATCACCTAAAAGCAAAGGAACTACGCTCAAACTCGGCGTTCGCCTCAAACACGTTCGCTTCGTTCCTTTAACGGTGCTTCTGACTCTCTAACTGTTTCTAATGGCATTCCACATTCACAATAATCCTTATCTATTGTTTCCTTCAAGTCGTGCCTGGCTGCGGATGTTAATAAATGAAATGCCCGAAAAGTATAACCTGGTGGAGTCCACTACGGTTATGCATTTGCCATTTCATTCGTAAGGCATTTGATACACACGGAATAAAGCTTGGAAAGGCGTTCCAGTGAATGTGAAAGAGGCGTTGGTAATTCTAAAGGGGCAAAATTCTGCGTTGGGTTTTCAAAATTTGACTGTCTGAGGCGTATGCCGAGTTTCAAATTTTGAAAGCCTGCTTTTAGCAGAATTTTGCCCCTTTAGAATTGACCCGCCGATGGAACCTGAACAGGAACGCCTTTCCAAGCTTTATTCCGGTTCGGGTATCCAACGCCTTCCTGAATTAAATCCCAATTTAAATCTCCACCTCAAACGGCAGCCTGTCCAGAATATCTTTCTGCATATCTACTCCTGGGTAGACTTCGATCAGTTTTAAGCCTTTTGGTGTCAGCCTGAATACACAACGTTCTGTTACATACAATACCTTTTGTCCGTTTTCAATCGCACGTTTTGCAGAAAAGCTTACACTATTGACCTTCTCTACAAATTTGGGTATCTCTCCTTCTTTCCGAATCGTTACCACACCTTTTTCCTGCGTAACATCCAATCCCTTGGCATCAAATGTCATACAGAATACAACCGTTGGTGTTTTTGCCGTAATATTCGCAAATCCGCCAATTCCGGCAAACGCTCCGGGACCTCTATGTGCATTGATGTTTCCATATCTATCCACTTCCAGCGCACCCATAAAACAGATATCAAGTCCGCCATTATCATACAGATCAAACTGGTTTGCCATATCATAGACAGATGCTGCCCCGATCATTGCTCCAAAAGCCTCTCCTGATACCGGAAATCCTCCAATGCCGCCCGATTCTACTGTTAAGGTTACCATATCAAGCATACCACACTTTCGTGCATATCTTGATACCATCTCCGGAATTCCGATCCCGATATTAACAATATCATCTACCCTGAGTTCCTGCGCCGCTCTTTTGCCGATAATATTTCCGGTTACACTGTTTTTCTGTGGCTTCGTAGACACATTCTCTATCTTTTCGCTCCATGCATGCCACTCCTTATAAGGGATCTCAAAACTTCCGGTAAGTGCAGTATATGCTTCGTTTCTCTTCTCCGGCTCTGCCACAACGATTGCATCTACCAAACAGCCCGGAATAATGGCATTACGTGGCCGGGATGGTGTATCAACCAATCTGTCTACCTGCACAATTACTTTTCCCCTGTTTGCCTTTACTGCCTGACAAATAGAAAGCGCATCTCCTGACATGAACATATCATCAAATGTAATATTGCCTTTTCTGTCTGCCGCAGTTCCTTTGATCAACGCAATGGTAATCTTTGGAAGTTTATAATACAGAAATTCATCCCCATCCACTTCAACATGTTTTACCAATGAATCATCAATAGAAATTCTGTTAATTCCAGGTCCTTCTCGTCTTGGATCTACAAAAATATCCAAACCAACTTTAGAAAGAGCTCCGGGAAGCCCCCCTGCCTGTGCACGGATTGCATGGGAAATACATCCAAGCGGCAGATTATATGCTTCAAACCGATCCTCCAGCACCAGTTTCTTCGTGCTAAGCATTGCTCCAAAATGACCACAGATCAGCTTGTCCACTGCACCTTCTTTGATATATCTTTCTGCATTATGTTCCTCGTCCCAGACACCAAACCCTGCACTCGATACAATTGTCAGATGCGTCGGTGACTGCATCTTCTGATACCTTCGGTAGATTGCTTCATGAAGTTCCGTTGGATTCTCTATTCCTACAAATGAATTGACGCAGATACAGTCACCATCCCGAATCAGACGGATGGCTTCATCTGCACTCATGATTTCATACATTTTTTCTAACTCCTTTAACCTTTGTACTGACAAAAAATAATTAATTCTATTTTATCTTATTACTCTGCTAAAGTCTAGCATTTCTATATTTTTAACCGATGCTGCTATCAGCACAGGCTTTACCACATATTAGTTGCAATAATTTTAGACCATTTCTCACAACTTTCTTCTTTAATTCCGCTCCCATTAATTCATCATTTATAATGTCTACTGTTTCCGAAATTGTAATTGCATTATTTTTTTCTAACTCCGAAAGGCTTTAGATAACGCTTATACATAATCATACGCGAAAACAACTGCCTTAGATTCATCAACTGCTTCTTCTATTATTTTTTCAAATGTTGGAAAATAAATTCTTTGAGCTTCATCCACAAATATATATTGATATCTTTTTAATTTTTTAGCTCCATCGCCATTTAAATCTTTTGCCGAAAAAATACTTACATTTTCCCATTGCGAATCCAAGCTTCTATGACCATCACATAAAATCCCACTATGAATTAAACAACATTTTAATCCTTGTTCTGCAATCGACTTTATAATATCATATAGCAAAAGCGTTTTTCCCGTTCCTGCTTTTCCTGTTATTCCTAAAATATATTCTTTGTTGTCATTTAACAGAATCATATCAACTATCTTTTTCTTTATATCATGCTGCTGATTTGTCAAAAGATAGTCACCATCCATAAATTTATCCGGAGTATTCAAGGGTGAAATAAGATAATTATTTGCTTGAAATAATGACTCAATATTTACCTCTATACTTTTTTGAAATAATTCCATAGTCTTCTTTAAATCTTCGAACTCAGCAATTTCTACTCCTTTAGGCGTATATTTATACAATTTCTTCGTAGATTCCACAAATGTATATAAACGTACATCCGACGCAAGATGTTTTAAATAATAATGTTTTTTTCCCAACTGCCGTTAAATAGCCTCAACACCTACATCTTCACTTTTTAATATTTAGAACAAGTGTATCCCTATCAATCTTTATCAAATCGAATTCTTTTCCAATTTGTTCTATTGTAAAAGAAGTAAAAAAATTTTCAAAATATTTTATCTCTGTCTCCATATTCCACAATAAATCGACAAGAGTTTTTATCTCTTCCTTACATAGCATTCAAATTAATTTACTAATCATTTTCAAATTCTAATCTATTATGAATATAATATTTATTATTATATATTTATTATTACTTGCTTTCAATCGGTAAATATTTCCATAATTATCAAAAAATAATTTTTAAATTTATATTTCCCAATACGCAAAAAAACCTTGAATCATCCCATTTTCATAGGAAATTCAAGGTTTTTCGTTGATTTACATGATAATAATACGGTTCAAATTCTTATGCGAACTGTAAGATTATGCGTTCATCTGTGCTGCAACTTCAGCTGCGAAGTCTTCATTCTTCTTCTCAAGACCTTCTCCTGTCTCAAAACGAACAAACTTCTTAACTGTCATGTTAGCTCCGTTCTCTTTTGCTACCTTCTCTACGTATTTAGCTACTGTAAGGTCGCTGTCCTGAACGTATACCTGGTCTAACAGACAGATCTCTTTCATCTCTTTGTTGAGACGTCCGATGATCATCTTCTCGATGATGTTATCTGGTTTGTTAGGATTCTCCTGTTTAGCCTGAGCAAGAAGAATCTCTTTTTCATGCTCTAAGAAAGAAGCATCTACTTCATCACGTGAAGTATATTTTGGAGACATAGCTGCAACCTGCATAGCTACGTTCTTCAGACAAGCTTTGATCTCGTCGTTAACAACATCTGTATCAGCCTCTACGAGAACACCGATACGTCCGCCGCCATGGATGTAATCTACTACACAGCCGTCTGTAACGATTTTCTCAAATCTTCTGATGCTCAGTTTTTCTCCGATTACAGAGATTTTTTCATTTAATGCATCCTGAACTGTCTTAGAAGCATCTTCGTTCCAAGCCTCAGCCATGAATCCTTCCATATCTGTTGATTCAGAAGCGATTGCCTGATTAACAACAGCTTTAACGAATCCCTGGAATTCAGCATTCTTAGCAACGAAGTCTGTCTCTGAGTTAACTTCTACGATAGCTGCTGTCTTGTCTTCTTTAACATCAGCCATAACAATACCTTCTGCTGCGATACGTCCGGCTTTTTTAACAGCCTTAGCTTCTCCGTTCTTTCTTAAGAACTCGATAGCTGCATCCATATCACCATCTGTTTCATTAAGAGCTTTCTTGCAGTCCATCATTCCTGCACCAGTCATCTCTCTTAATTCTTTTACCATCTTAGCTGTAACTGCCATGATCTTATCCTCCAATTATGTTTTTTAAGAATCTTATTCTTCTACTGCTGCTTCTTCAGCTTCTTCAACATACTCTTCTTCGCCTGCAACACCCTGGTTAGCTTCTACTACAGCGTCAGCCATCTTAGAAACGATCAGTTTTACAGCACGGATAGCATCATCGTTTCCAGGAATTACATAATCAAGTTCTTCTGGATCACAGTTAGTATCAGCGATACCGATAAGTGGAATTCCAAGTGTGTGTGCTTCCTGAACACAAATTCTTTCCTTTTTAGGATCTACTACGAAAATAGCGTCTGGAAGTGTCTTCATGTCTTTGATTCCGCCAAGGTTCTTCTCAAGTTTATCCCATTCTTTCTTTAACTGGATAACTTCTTTCTTAGGCAGTACATCAAATGTTCCGTCTTCTGACATTCTCTCGATGTTTTTCAGACGAGCGATTCTGCTCTTGATTGTCTTGAAGTTTGTAAGCATTCCTCCAAGCCATCTTTCATTTACATAGTACATTCCGCAACGTTCAGCTTCTACTTTGATAGCATCCTGAGCCTGTTTCTTAGTACCTACAAAAAGGATTGATCCGCCTTCTGCAGCGATATCAGCTACTGCCTGGTAAGCTTCATCTACTTTACCTACAGATTTCTGAAGGTCGATGATGTAGATACCATTTCTCTCTGTGTAGATATAAGGAGCCATCTTAGGGTTCCATCTTCTTGTCTGATGTCCAAAGTGAACACCTGCTTCTAAAAGTTGCTTCATTGAAATAACGCTCATATTTCTTTCCTCCATTGGTTTTTTACTTCCGCATATGTTGTTATACGTCCCCGAAACCGTCCTGTTACCAGGCTTTGGCACCATCGGGACAAGCCTATGCGTGATTTTTTGCGACTTTTTAATATTACCATAAAGGTTGTCTGTTTGCAAGGATTTTCCTTTTATTTTTCTGCAAACTTTAGCAAAAAAATAAAAAACCGAAACCAATTACCTGATTCCGGTTTTTATTTTATTTACTTTTCATTATCTACGCACATAAATCATACCAGACTGTACCGGTCCGACTTTTACAACATCTCCTGTATGCGGAGCATGGATCATCTGACCATTTCCGATATAAATACCACAGTGAGTTGCCGTTGTTACAACATCACCAGGCTGTGGGTTGCTTACCCTTGTCCATCCCATAAATGTAAGAGTTGTACCAAGACGTGTATAGCTTCCTGTCAGACAGTAGCTTACGAATCCTGAACAGTCAAAACTGCTCGGTCCATATGCACCCCATACATAAGGTTTTCCAAGCTGGCTGTATGCTCTGCTTACGATCGTGCCACCATTTGCATTCGATCCGCTTGTTGTATTGCTGCTTGTATTATTACCTGACGGCTTTGTTGTACTACTGCTTGTATTATTACCTGATGGTCTCGTTGTATTACTTGTGTTATGTTTGTTGCTCGTTGTATTGTTGCTTGTTGTAGAATTATGTCTGTTAGATGAAGTACTGTTATTAGCTGCAGATGCCTGCTGCTTCTTTGCAGCCTCTTTTGCAGCCTTTTCTGCTGCTTCTTTTGCCGCTCTCTCCGCTGCTTCCTTTGCTGCCGCTTCTGCTGCTGCCTGAATCTCTGAATCAAGATTTGCAACTTCTGCTGATTTGGAAGTAATGAGGTTATTCAGGTTATCACCCTGCTTCTCATATTCAGCCTGCTTGCTTTCCAGTTCTTTCTGATCTTTTTCAAGACTGTCCTTCAAATCTGAAATCTGCTGCTTTGTCTCTACATATTCCTGTAACTGTTTTCTGTCATAACTATGTACATTCTGAACATACTCTGCTTTGCTCAAGAGATCTGTAAAATCATCCGATGTGACCAATGTTTCAAACGCTGAATCATTACCAGCTTCGTACATATATTTAATACGCTTCTTCATTGCTGCATACTGTTCTTTTTCTTTCTTCTGCGCAACTACCAGATCACTCTGTGCTTTTGTAATATCCTCACCTGTCTGGATCAATTCACTTTCCAGTGTATTAACCTTTCCCATCAATGTTGTAAGCTGTGACTGTAACGAACTGACTTCATTCTGTTTTGATGCTTTTTCCTTCTTCAAATCATCGACAGACGGTGCTGCCAGAACCGGTGTTACAATCATTGAACTTGTCACCACTGCTGTGATCAATCTGATTCCGTGTTTATTCATACTCACTCTTCTTTCTTATTTGTTTTAATTATTTTCCCCTCGTCATGAGAACAATCTCTCACATCTGTTCCCTATTATAGCGCACACAAATACAAATTGCAACATTTTTTAATATTTTTGTAACATTTAGCAGGCCGGAACATATGATTCCGGCCTGTTTCTTCTTATTATAAATTGTACTCGCAGATTATTCAAGAATTTTTCATCTTTATCTTATTTTCCAGTTCTGTTCAGACACATAATCGTTTACTGCACATACATATTCGTATATCCCATCAGACTGATATCCACTTCTCTTGCCGCTTCACGGCCCTCACGGATTGCCCATACAACCAGCGATTGTCCTCTGTGCATATCTCCTGCCGTAAATACATTTTTCACATTCGTGTCATATTTTCCCGGCGCGGTTTTCACATTCGTACGTTCATTTACTTCCACACCAAATGCTTTCGTGACATAGTCCTGACTTCCAAGGAATCCGGCTGCGATTAATACAAGATCTACATCTACTGTATATTCACTTCCGGCTACTTCCGTCATCATCATACGTCCTGTCTTTTCATTTTTCTTAGACTCTAATTTTACCAGAACTGCCTTGCAGACTTTTCCATTTTTGTCTTTTTTGAATTCTTTTACTGTTGTCTGGTAGACTCTCGGGTCATGTCCGAAGACAGCGGCAGCTTCCTGCTGTCCGTAGTCCGTCTTGCAGACTCTCGGCCATTCCGGCCAAGGGTTCATCTCGGTACGTTCATCCGGAGCTTTCGGCATCATCTCAAGCTGCAGCACACTCTTGGCTCCGTGTCTCATGGATGTTCCCACGCAGTCATTTCCGGTGTCTCCGCCACCGATGACCATAACATTTTTCCCTTTTGCGGAAATGTATGTACCGTCTTTCAGGTTTAGATCATAGGTTCCATCTGCATTCTGTTTTGCATTTTTCCAGAGTGCTTTTGTGGTTGATTTCAGGAAATCCACTGCAAAATAGATTCCTTCAGCTTCTCTTCCCGGAACTTTTATATCTCTTGGGTTGGATGCACCGCAGCAAAGAACCACACGATCAAATTCTTTTAATAATGTAGCCGCTTTCTTAGCTTTTCCGATATTACATCCGATCACGAACCGGATTCCTTCTTCTTCCATAATCGCAATCTTCCGGTCAATGAACTGCTTTTCCAGTTTCATATTCGGGATGCCGTAACGGAGAAGTCCACCGATCTTATCCTCTCTTTCAAAGACCGTCACACTGTGACCTCTTCTGTTCAGCATATCGGCCGCCGCAAGTCCGGATGGCCCCGATCCTACAATCGCTACCTTCTTTCCGGTTCTTACTTTCACCGGTTTTGCCGTTGCGTAACCTTTTTTATATGCATTTTCAATAATGCTGTATTCATTCGCCTTACTTGAAACTGCCTCTCCGTTCAGTCCACATGTACATGCCGCCTCACAAAGTGCCGGGCAGACTCTGGATGTAAATTCCGGAAAGTTATTCGTCTTTTTCAGTCTGTAATATGCCTCTTCCCAGTTCTCGTGAAAGATCAGATCATTCCACTCCGGTACCAGGTTATGAAGCGGGCAGCCACTTGCCATTCCCATCAGCATCTGACCGGACTGGCAGAACGGTACGCCGCACGCCATACATCTGGCTCCCTGCAGTTCCTGTTCTTCTTTTGACAGAGGTGTATGAAACTCTTTAAAATGCTTAATTCGTTCTTTTGGATCTTCAGCCAGCTTATCCTGTCTGTCATAATCCATAAATCCTGTTGCTTTTCCCACTGTTCTTACCCCCTATCTTCCTTCTTTGATCGCATAAAATGCTTCTGTCTTTGCCTGTTCACTGCTCATGCCCTGTTCTTCCATCTGAAGAATCGTTGTCAGCATCCGCTCATAATCGATTGGAATGATCTTCTTGAATTTTGGAAGGTATTCTGTAAAGTTATCCAGGATCTTCTTACCAAGTTCGGAATTGGTATTGGCAACATGTTCTTCGATCATGCTCTTTAATTCTCCGACATCCATCTTGGTTGTCACATGTTCGATATGGACCATCTCTTTATTGACTCTTGTATAGAGATCATTTTCCATATCCAGTACATAAGCGACACCGCCGCTCATGCCGGCTGCGAAGTTTTTACCTGTTCCACCAAGAACAGCTACACGCCCGCCTGTCATATATTCACATCCGTGATCTCCGACACCTTCCACAACAGCTGTTGCGCCGGAGTTACGCACTGCAAATCGTTCTCCTGCCACACCGTTGATGAATACCTTACCACTTGTCGCACCGTAGAGTGCAACGTTACCGATGATGATATTCTCTTCGGCTTTATAACGGATTCCTTTCGGCGGATATACGACAAGTTTACCACCTGACAATCCTTTACCGAAGTAGTCATTACTGTCACCTGTGAGTTCCAGTGTCAGTCCCTTTGGAATGAATGCACCAAATGACTGTCCGCCGGCACCTTTACAATGTACTACATAACTGTCTTCATCCAGACCTTCCGGATATCTTCTTGTAATCTCTGAACCAAAGATTGTTCCGAATGTACGGTTTGTATTTGTTACATCTATTTCAATGCTTCTCTTCTGTTTCTTTTCTACAGCAGGAAGAAGTTCTTTTACCAGAACTTTTTCATCCAGTGTCTTTTCAAGTTCAAAGTCAAAGACTTTCTTCGGATTGAAGGTCATCGGTGTCTTTGTGCCTTCATAAGGATTATCCAGAATCTGCTCCAGATTCAGTGTGGATGCACGTTCTGATGTTGGCACATCCTTCACCTTCAGAAGATCTGTTCTTCCTACCAGTTCATCCAGTGTACGGACACCGAATTTTGCCATATATTCACGAAGTTCCTGTGCGATAAAGCGCATGAAGTTCACAACATATTCCGGTTTTCCGCGGAAACGCTTTCTAAGTTCCGGATTCTGTGTTGCAACTCCGACCGGGCAGGTATCCAGATTACATACACGCATCATTACACATCCCATTGTTACCAGCGGTGCGGTAGCAAATCCGAATTCTTCTGCTCCAAGGATGGCTGCGATCGCCACGTCACGGCCGCTCATCAGCTTACCGTCTGTCTCGATGCGGACTCTTTCTCTCAAACCATTTTGGATCAGCGTCTGATGTGTCTCGGCAAGTCCAAGCTCCCACGGAAGTCCGGCATTGTGGATCGAACTTCTTGGTGCCGCACCGGTTCCTCCGTCATATCCGGAGATCAGTATCAATCCGGCTCCTGCTTTGGCAACACCGGCTGCTACGGTACCAACGCCGGCTTCTGATACCAGTTTCACCGTAATCCTTGCATCTTTATTCGCATTCTTGCAGTCATAAATGAGCTGTGCAAGGTCCTCGATGGAATAGATATCATGATGTGGCGGTGGCGAGATCAGACTGACTCCCGGTGTAGAATGACGGGTCTTGGCAATCCATGGATATACCTTTCCTCCCGGCAGATGTCCGCCTTCTCCTGGTTTTGCCCCCTGTGCCATCTTGATCTGGATTTCCTGTGCACTTACCAGATATCTGGAAGTTACACCGAATCGTCCGGAAGCGACCTGCTTGATTGCGGAACAGCGGTTGGTATCCAGTCGTTCAATTTCTTCTCCACCTTCACCACTGTTGGATTTACCATGTAACTGGTTCATCGCGATTGCCAGTGTCTCATGTGCTTCTTTGGAAATAGAACCGTAAGACATGGCCCCTGTCTTGAAGCGTTTTACGATCTCATCTACACTTTCTACTTCTTCAATCGGAATGCCTTTCTTCGGATAATTGAATTCCAGCTGTCCACGTATATTAATATGTTCTCCCTCTGCATTAACCATATCCGTATACTGTTTGAACATATCATAATCACCACGTCTTGTAGATTCCTGAAGCATATGGATCGTCTGTGGATTATAGAGATGTCTCTCTCCACCACTCTTTAACTTATGCTGTCCGACGCTGTTCAGTGTCATATCAACTTCCAGTCCAAGCGGGTCAAATGCCTGAGAATGGCGTGCGATATAATCCGCCGCAATTTCTTCGATTCCGATGCCGCCGATACGACTGACCGTGTCCGTAAAATACTTGTCAATGAATTCCTGTTTCAGTCCGATTGCCTCAAAAATCTTAGCTCCCTGATAAGACTGGATTGTAGAAATACCCATCTTGGATGCAATCTTTATAATTCCTCCCAGCACTGCATTGTTATAATCATCAACTGCCGCATAATAGTCTTTCTGAAGCATATCGGTATCAATAAGCTGTTTGATGGATTCATGTGCAAGATACGGGTTGATCGCACATGCACCATAACCGATCAGTGTCGCAAAATGATGTACTTCTCTTGGTTCTCCCGTCTCCAGAACAATTCCCACAGACGTACGTTTCTTCGTACGTACCAGATGCTGCTGCAATCCGGAAAGTACCAGAAGTGACGGCATTGCCACATGATATTCATCCACTCCTCTATCTGAAAGGATCAGGATGTTAGCCCCTTCGCGGATAGCTCTGTCAACTTCGATGAACAGATAATCAATTGCTTTTTCAAGGCTTGAATTCTTATAATAGATTGTCGGGATCTCTGCAACCTTGAATCCGTCTTCTTTCATATTTTTAATCTTCAGAAGGTCTGTCTCTGTAAGGATCGGGTTGTTGACCTTCAACATCTTACAGTTCTCTGCTTTTTCTTCCAAAAGGTTACCATCTTCGCCAATATAAACCGTTGTGGATGTAACGACCTTCTCACGGATGGCATCGATCGGAGGGTTGGTTACCTGTGCAAAACGCTGTTTGAAATATCCGAACAGATTCTGATGCATATCTGACAATACCGCAAGCGGTGCATCGATACCCATAGCAGCCGTTCCTTCCGCACCATTCTTCGCCATATTCAGGATGGATGTCTTTACTTCTTCATAAGAATATCCAAATGCTTTCTGAAGTCTTCTGCATTCTTCTGCCGTATAAGAAGGAACTTTCTGATTCGGGATCTTCAGATCTTTTAACTCGATCAGATTGTTGTCCAGCCATTCACCATATGGCTGTCTGCTTGCGTAAGTCTCTTTCAGTTCTTCGTCATCAATGACTTTTCCTTTTTTGATATCAACCAGAAGCATCTTGCCAGGATGCAATCTTTCTTTTACTACAATTTTCTCCGGTGGAATATCTAAAACACCAACCTCTGAGGAAAGGATCAGTGTATCGTCATCCGTAATATAATATCTGGATGGGCGCAGCCCGTTTCTGTCAAGTACGGCTCCCATGCAGTCACCGTCACTGAACAGAATAGACGCAGGTCCGTCCCATGGTTCCATCATGGTTGCATAATACTGATAGAAATCTTTCTTTTTCTGGGAAAGGTTTCTGTTGTTCGCCCATGGTTCCGGAATTGCGATCATTACTGCAAGCGGAAGATCCATGCCACTCATAACCATGAACTCAATTGCATTGTCAAGCATTGCTGAATCGGAACCGCTGGTATTAACTGCCGGAAGTACTTCGTGAAGTTTTCCTTTCATACACTCAGATTCCATATTCTCTTCTCTGGCACGCATCTTGTCCGTGTTGCCACGGATGGTATTGATCTCACCGTTATGTACGATGAAACGGTTCGGATGTGCTCTCTCCCAGCTTG
>OLSO01000637.1_pt1 | contig 33060 bp, 28 predicted proteins | sample 1672441 | NCBI WGS metagenome assembly OLSO01 (sample SAMEA3136686, study PRJEB25190) | human gut metagenome | biome: human gut; feature: human-associated habitat; material: faeces | place: Austria | collected 2013 | reverse complement strand
CAAATTCCTCAAATAAAGGCTCTACCTTTACCTTGGAGAAGTCGATAACTTCTTCTTTCTCCGGTGCTGCTGTGGAAGTGCTGTTTTCTGACTTCGCAGATTTCTTGTCAGCGTCCAGGGACTTCATCGTCGGGAACAGCAGTACGTCTCTGATTGCCTGGCTGTCTGTCAGGAGCATAACCAGACGGTCAATTCCGTATCCGATACCACCTGTAGGCGGCATACCAATCTCCAGTGCGTTCAGGAAGTCTTCATCTGTGTGGTTTGCTTCCTCATCACCGGCGTCAGCAAGAGCATCCTGTGCTTTGAAACGCTCTCTCTGGTCGATCGGGTCATTCAGCTCGGAATATGCGTTACACATTTCCCATGTATTACAGAAGAGCTCGAAACGCTCTACCTTGCTCGGATCAGAAGGTTTCTTCTTGGTCAGCGGAGAAATTTCGATCGGATGATCCATGATAAATGTAGGCTGGATCAGTTCTTTCTCACAGTACTCCTCGAAGAACAGGTTGATGATATCACCCTTCTTGTGGTGTGCCTCATATTCAATATGATGCTCGTCAGCAAGCTTTTTAGCTGCCTCATCATCTGCTACTTCATCAAAGTCGATTCCTGCATATTTCTTAATTGCTTCGTTCATTGTCATTCTGGCGAACGGCTTACCAAGGTCGATTTCCACACCATTATAAGAAATCTTAGTGGATCCGCACACTTTTTCTGCCAGATAACGGAACATGGACTCTGTCAGTTCCATCATTCCCTCATAATCTGTGTATGCCTGGTAAAGCTCCATCAGAGTGAATTCCGGGTTGTGACGTGTATCAACACCCTCGTTACGGAATACACGGCCAATCTCGTAAACTCTTTCAAGTCCACCAACGATCAGTCTCTTCAGATAAAGCTCCAGAGAGATACGAAGTTTAACGTCTTCGTTCAGTGCATTGTAATGTGTCTCAAACGGCCTTGCAGCTGCACCGCCGGCGTTGGAAACCAGCATTGGAGTTTCGACTTCCATGAAGTCACGTCCTGCAAGGAAGTTACGGATCTCTTTGAGGATCTGGGAACGTTTGATAAATACATTCTTGCTGTCCTGATTCATGATAAGGTCTACATATCTCTGACGATAACGGGTATCTGTGTCAGTCAGTCCGTGGAATTTCTCCGGAAGGATCTGTAAACTCTTTGTCAGCATAGTCATTTTTTCAGCATGGATAGAGATTTCGCCTGTTCTTGTTCTGAAAGCAAAGCCTTCCAGACCGAAAATATCACCGATATCAGATTTTTTGAAATCTGCATAGGATTCTTCTCCGATTGCATCTCTTGCCACATAGACCTGAATATTGCCTTGCAGATCCTGAATATTACAGAAAGAAGCTTTGCCCATGACACGTTTGAACATCATACGACCGGCGATTGCTACGTGGATCGGGTTCGCATCCATGATTTTTCTTCTTTCTTCATAGTCCTGTTTGAGGACTTCTCTTGCCTGTGCTTCATCAAGACCTTCTACATCTGGAGTCTTGTGGTCTTTTAAGATCTCTGCCTCATGCGCTTCATAGAGATTCTTTACCTCAAGTGAGTGATGTGTCTGGTCAAATTTTGTGATCTGAAACGGGTCCTTGCCATTTGCCTGCAAATCTGCAAGCTTCTCACGACGAACCTTCAGCAGCTGGTTTGTATCCTGCTTCTTCTGCTCTGCCACTTTGTTGGCCTCCTTCTGTTTTTTGACTTATTTAAACGTTTCTCTGGATCTCCAGAACCTTGTATTTCATGATTCCCATTGGCATTTCTACATCAACAACATCTCCTGTATGTGCACCGATCAGAGCTTTTCCTACTGGAGATTCATTGGAGATCTTACCTTCCAGGCTGTTCGCTTCTGTAGAACCAACGATCTTTAATTCCATATCTTCATCGAATTCATAGTCATGTACTTTAACCTTGCATCCAACGTTGATCTTATCAAGATCTACTTCATCTTCTACAACGACTTCTGCATTTTTAAGGATTTTTTCGATTTCTTCGATTCTTGCTTCGATGTCTCTCTGCTCATCTTTTGCTGCATCATATTCAGCATTCTCAGAAAGGTCACCCTGTTCTCTTGCTTCTTTGATCTTACCTGCAACTTCTTTTCTTTTTACTACTTTTAAATCATGCAGCTCATCTTCCAGTTTTTTAAGACCTGCATATGTTAATAAATTCTTCTTTTCTTCCATAATCCTTACACCCTTTCAAAATAGCCGGATATTTATTGGATATACATTCCCGGAATAATTGCTGTCTACATAACTTCTCAAAACATCATACCTCAAAACAGGCAGACTTATTCTAGGATATTCACAATTTCTGTATTATACCCAAATCTGTATACCTTGTCAAGAACCAAAAAAGCCGGAATTCCGCGATTAACCGCGAATTCCCAGCTTCTGTAATTTTCCTTGTTTTATCTCTGAACAGTAACATCCAGCAGCTTTTCCAATTCTTCATAGCTGCTGACCAGATTAGAATCTCTGCGCAGCCCTGCACTATGTCTCATTCCTGAAGTATACCATGCAATATGCTTACGCATTTCACGGATTCCGGTAAATTCACCTTTCAGTTCGATCTGCATTCTTGCATGACGAAGAATCATCTCTCTGATTTCTTCCCAAGATGGACGCGGAAGCAGCTCTCCCGTAGTAAAATAATGGTTCATCTCACGGAAGATCCATGGATTTCCTCTCACTGCGCGACCAATCATGATCCCATCACAGCCTGTCTCACGCACCAGTGCTTCTGCTTTCTTTGGAGAATCCACATCCCCGTTTCCAATGACTGGAATAGATACCGCTTCTTTGATCCTGCGGATCGTATCCCAGTCCGCTTCGCCTGCATAATACTGCTGTCTTGTTCTTCCGTGGACCGCAACTGCAGCTGCACCGGAATCCTCAATGATCTTTGCAATCTCCACTGGATCTACCGGATATCCCTCAAAACCAATACGAATCTTCGCCGTTACCGGTTTCTTCACCGCACGAGAAACTTTTGTCACAATTTCCCGGATCAGTTCCGGATTTTTAAGCAATGCAGACCCCTCTCCGTTGTTGACTACCTTCGGGACCGGGCAGCCCATATTGATATCCAGGATATCAAATGGCTGTTCTTCGATACTTTTTGCAACTTCTGCCATCAGATCCGGCTCACTTCCAAAAATCTGCATGGAAACCGGATGCTCCACCGGATCGATCTGCATAAGAGAGATTGTATTTTTATTATGAAAAGAAATCGCCTTTGCACTGACCATCTCTGTGCACAACAGACCTGCCCCCTGCTCCTTGCAGAGAATACGGAATGGAAGATCCGTAACTCCAGCCATTGGTGCCAGAATAAAAGGATTCTCGATCTCTACAGAACCAATTTTCCACTTCATTTTCATAAGTGTTTCCATAGATCAGCTTTCCTTACCTATCATTTCGCTATCATCTTCGATGGTCTCACCAAGGAAAAATACCTTATAATACATTTCCAGAGACTGCAGAAGTTCTCTTTTTTCGGTCTGCAGCTGTTTGATCTTAAGAACACTTCCAATATCATCATACATGGCATCGGAATCCAGTGCCTCTGTTTTGAACTGCAGACTGCCATTATCATCAAACTCCAGTGTCAGGATTCCGCCGATATCTTCGGTATAAAGGACACACATGATATGCAGTTCCTGTTTGATCGATTCCGGAAGAGAATCAAAATCCTGATTAAAATAATATTTCTGCTCATAAGCGCTTGCACCGCAGAGCACAACATTTTCCTGATACATATAAAAACTCCTTTGTTAAATATGTTCCTGTCCGCAGCAACTTAAATATAGCTGTACAATCCTCTTACAGACACTTCTCCGGAGCACACTTTACGAATCTCTCCGCTCTGCACACGCACCAGAAGTGCTCCATCTTTATCGATTTCCAGAGCCACGCCTTCATACGGGCTGATCTTATCCAGAACGCGGACCGGCTGGCTCTTATTTGCCAGCAGCATGTTATAATCATCCAGCATCATGGAAAGATCGCAGGTTTGGACAAATTTCTCATAATTGATTTCAAATTTCTCCATAACAAGCCCGATCAGACGGTTTCTGTCGTATGTTTTTCCCGTTTCCAGGTACAGAGAGGTCGCTTTGTCTTTCAGTTCATCCTGAATTTCTTTCAGATTTACATTCAGTCCGACACCGATCACCACTTCTCGGATCTTTCCATCCTGCACTCCCATTTCTGTCAGTATTCCGCAGATTTTCTTGTGGGAAACGACCACATCATTCGGCCATTTGATAGAAACTTCCACACCAAGCTCGCACACTGCCTGCGCTACGCTCAATCCCATTACAAGTGTCAGCATAGACGCATATTGCGGTTCAAATTCCGGTTTCAGAAGAATGGACATCATCACTGAACTTCCCTCCGGTGCCATCCATTTACGTCCCAGCCTTCCCTTACCGGCAGACTGAAATTCTGCAACTGCCAGTGTTCCGTGTTCCGCATTTTCTTTTGACATGCGCTTGCACCACTCATTTGTGGAATCTGTTTCCTTTGCAAAATGGACGGTTTTGCCCGCCCATTTTGTGTTTATCTCTTTTGAAATTGTTTCTTCATTATAGATTGTAGTTATCATTTGTTCTCCGGCTCTCCAAGAGTTGCCACCATAACTGCTTTGATCGTATGCATACGGTTTTCTGCTTCATCAAATACATGAGACTGTGCAGATTCAAATACTTCATCTGTCACTTCCATATCTGTCAGGTTGAAACGTTCTCCCATTTCCTTGCCAATCTTTGTCTTGAGATCATGGAATGCTGGCAGACAGTGAAGGAAGATTGCTTTTTCCCCTGCATTTTTCATAACATCAGCAGTTACTTTGTATGGTGTCAGGTCTTTGATACGCTCTTCCCATACTTCATCCGGCTCACCCATAGATACCCATACATCTGTATAGATTACATCTGCATCTTTTGTTCCTGTCTGTACATCTTCTGTCAGAGTCACACTTCCACCGGAAGCCTCTGCATAAGTCTTGCACAGATCTACAAGTTCCTGATTCGGGAAGTATTTCTTTGTTGTGCATGCTACAAAATGCATTCCAAGCTTGGAGCATGCGATCATCAGTGAGTTACCCATGTTATAACGGGCATCTCCCATGTATACCAGACGGCGGCCCTTGAGATCTCCAAAATGCTCACGGATGGTCAGCATGTCTGCCAGCATCTGTGTCGGATGATATTCGTTTGTCAGTCCGTTCCATACCGGAACGCCTGCATATTTGGCCAGTTCTTCAACAATATCCTGTCCAAATCCTCTGTATTCGATTCCTTCATACATTCTTCCAAGAACTCTTGCGGTATCGGCAATACTTTCTTTCTTGCCGATCTGAGAACCGGTCGGATCCAGATATGTACTGCCCATTCCAAGATCATGAGCAGCTACTTCAAATGCGCAACGTGTTCTGGTGCTTGTTTTCTCAAAGATCAGGGCAATGTTTTTGCCTTTATAATATTCATGAAGCTCTCCTGCTTTTTTCTTTGCTTTTAATTCAGCAGCGAGATCGATCATGTAGGTGATCTCTTCTGGTGTAAAGTCTTTCAGCGTAAGAAAATTGCGTCCTTTTAAGTTCATAACAGTTACTCCTCTTTTTTCGTGTTTCTTTATAAAAAATTATTCTTCTGTTTTCTTATCCTCAACAACGATCTCTTTCAGAGATGATGCAAGTCCTGCCAGTCCCTGGATCTCAGACGGGATAATGATCTTGGTAGCCTTACCATCTGCTGCCTTTCCAAATGCTTCCAGGCTCTTCAGTGTAAGTACTGCCTGATCTGCCCCGGCTTCACGGATCATACGGATACCTTCTGCATTGGCTTTCTGAACTTTCAGAACTGCCTCCGCCTGTCCTTCAGCCTCTTTGATCATACGTTCTTTCTGCGCTTCTGCTTTCAGAATCGCAGCCTGTTTCTCAGCTTCCGCATCGAGGATTGCAGATTCTTTTTTACCTTCTGCAACAAGGATCGTAGATTTTTTCTCACCTTCTGCGCGGAGGATTGCTTCACGTCTTTCACGCTCAGCCTTCATCTGTTTCTCCATAGCTTCCTGGATTGCTGCCGGCGGAATAATATTTTTCAGTTCCACACGATTTACTTTGATTCCCCACGGATCTGTTGCCACATCCAGGGATGCACGCATCTTAGTGTTGATAACTTCACGGGAAGTCAGCGTTTCATCCAGTTCCATGTCACCGATGATGTTTCTAAGGGTTGTCGCTGACAGATTTTCAATTGCCATGATCGGTTTTTCCACACCATATGCAAAAAGCTTTGGATCTGTAATCTGGAAAAACACAACAGTATCGATCTGCATTGTTACGTTATCTTTTGTAATAACCGGCTGTGGTGGAAAATCCACAACCTGCTCTTTCAGATTGACTCTTCTTGCCACACGGTCAATAAATGGTGTTTTGAAATGAATACCTGTGTTCCATGTTTCTTTGTATGCACCAAGACGTTCTACAACGATTGCATATGCCTGTGGCACAATACGGATACAGGATGCCAGGATCCAGAGTACAAGTACGATGAGTACTATAAAAATAATAATTCCTGCCATGTTACTTACCCTCCTTTTCTTCTTTCACAATCAGTTTTACTCCCTGAACAGCTTCAATTGTTACAACTGTCTGTTCCGGAATCGTTACTTCATCAGAAGATGTTCTCGCCATCCATTCAATATCATTGATACGGACCTGCCCTGTCTGCTCCAGATTATTGATCTTCTGAATCACAACAGCTTTTTCTCCGATTAGGCTGTTTACATTGGTCTTTGGCACACCCTTATTCATATATCGAACTGCCAGTGGTCTTGTAAAAATCAGCAGGACCAGTGAAATGACTAAAAACAGGATCCACTGCACCAGTATACCTGCACCTGCGCCTGACGCAATCGCTGCGACCAGTGCGCCTCCTGCAAACCAGATCGTAGTCAGTCCTACCGTGATTGCCTCGATCACAAGAAAGACCGCCAACACGATCAGCCACATTAAAGGTTCCATCTTATCCCCTCCTCTGCCTTGCCGCCTCATACATGAGTATTCCAGCCGCCATAGCTGCATTGAGGGATTCCACCTGCCCACACATCGGGATCCGTATCAGACAGTCTGCTGCATCCGCTGCCTGGTCTGTAAGGCCCTTTCCTTCGTTTCCGATCAGAAACGCAGTTCCGTCCTCATAGGATTCCCTGTCATATGAGTTTTTACCCTGTAAATGTGCGGCAAAAAAGCGGATTCCTCTTCCCTGAAGTTTCTGTTTTAATGATACCACATCTTCCACATAGAAAAAAGGAATTCTGTAAACAGATCCCATCGTTGCACGGATTACTTTCGGATTTGTGATATCCACGCAGGTTTTTGTCAGGAAAACCCCACTCACTCCGGCGCCTTCTCCGGTTCGGATGATCGTCCCTGCATTTCCGGGATCTTGCAGATCCTCCAAAACCATAAGAAGTGGTTTTTCCTCTTTCAGAAGATCTTCCAGTTCGTAAGAAGGCTGTCGGAGTACGGTAAGGATTCCCTGTGGCGTCTGTGTATCACACATCTGCCTGAACACACCGTTCTCAACTGCTTCCCAGGAAAATCTCCGTACCTTTTTCATTACTTCTTCATCTTCGAGCATTGATTCTGCCACATAAATCTTCTCGATCCAGTCATCCGGAGCTTCGAGAAACATCTTTCTTCCCTCTGCGATAAACAGTCCCTGCTCTCGTCTTGCCTTTGCCTTCTGATTCAGCTTTATTATATTTTTGACCTGTGTATTCTGTGCACTGGAAATCATACAGCTACTCCTTTAATCCAGAACGGAGGCCGCCTAACGGTGGCCTCCGCTGTAAAAACGTCGTATTTTTATTTTTTGTAGTTATGAGAAAGAGAGTTACATACTTCCCACATATATGGGGATACATCTTTCTGCATAGCAAGTGCTTCATTGATATCGAAGTCCATGAATTCACCATGACGGTATCCAACAACTCGACAGGATTTGCCCTGTACGAGAAGATCTACTGCAAGTGCACCCATCATAGATGCATATACACGGTCTTTACATGTCGGGTTACCACCACGCTGCATATGTCCGAGGATCGTTGCACGTGTCTCAATACCTGTAGCTGCTTCAATACGTCTTGCCATAGCCTCAGAATGACCAATACCCTCTGCATTTACGATGATATGGTGTTTCTTTCCTGCTTTACGGCTTGCAATAATGTTATTGATCAGCTTCTGCTCATCATAGTCATATTTCTCAGGGATCAGGACGTCCTCCGCTCCATTGGCGATACCGCACCACATAGCAAGGTATCCTGCATTACGTCCCATAACTTCGATAATACTGCATCTTTCGTGAGATGTGGAAGTATCACGAACTTTATCGATTGCCTCCATTGCTGTATTTACAGCTGTATCAAATCCGATTGTATACTCTGTGCAGGCAATATCCAGATCGATCGTACCTGGAACACCGATTGTATTGATTCCAAGATTTGCCAGCTTCTGTGCACCTGCAAAAGAACCGTCTCCACCGATAACTACCAGTCCATCGATTCCATGTTTCTTGCAGATTTCTGCACCACGCTGCTGTCCTTCCGGTGTACGGAATTCTGCACATCTTGCTGTATAAAGAATTGTACCACCGCGTTCGATCGTATCTGATACGTCTCTGGCAGTCATATCAACGATTTCTTCATTAAGAAGACCGTTGTATCCTTTATAAATACCTTTTACATTCAGTCCGCTGCTCAGTCCTCGTCTTACAACAGCACGGATCGCAGCGTTCATTCCCGGAGCGTCACCGCCACTTGTAAGTACACCGATGGTTTTTATCTGTTTCTCTGCCATGATTCATTCCTCCATCTCCAGGCTTCCTTTCATCGCTTGCATAATAATAGGAAACCTTGTTATCTGTTCTACACATATTCGTTGTATAGTGTAAAGCATTTTTAGAAGTTTTTCAATACTCTTTCCACAACTTTAACGTTGGAATCTCCATATTTTTTCTTTAATTCTTCTATCAAAAACTCGCTGATCTGCACATGATAACCTGCCGGAAGACGTTTTATCGCCTTCACATCTTTGAGGTAGATTACTACCGCAGAAGTTCCCACTGAACCTCTCAGATAGTTCAGAAGTTCCTGCTCTTTCTGTGCATAATCCTCACGGTCTTTAAACTGAATCCAGATTTCTCGTGGTATATCATCAAAAGCGCGTACTTTTTCCAGAATTAGCTTACTCGGCTTATCATCTTCTGCATTGACACGTCCCTGGATAAAGACTCGCGCATCTTCATTGATCAACGTCTGCCATTTCTCATAATCTCTCGGGAATACAACGATCTCCACAGTTCCCATCAAGTCTTCTACCGTCAGGAACGCCATCACCTTATTGTTTCTTGTATACTTGATTGTCTTCTCTGTGATCATACCACCAATGATCACTTTCTGACCGTCATAAACTTTCGGAATACCAGTTTCATCGTCCGGCTGGAAATCAATCGTTCTCGCTGAGATCATCTTCTCCATGATACTTCTGTATTTTTCCAGTGGATGACCACTCAGATAAATTCCAAGAACATCTTTTTCGAAGCCAAGGATCATATCCTTATCATATTCTTCCACATCCGGCATGCGAATCTCATAATCTTTTTTATCTTCTTCACTGACCAGGTCAAACAGACTCATCTGGCCGGCAAAAGAATTCTTCTTCTCCTGCGCGATGCTGTCCACGATCTGACTGTAAACAACCATTTTCTGCCGGCGGTTTCCCTCCAGACAGTCCAGTGCTCCAGCTTTGATAAAGTTCTCAATCGCACGTTTATTTACCGTACCGGTCAGTCTCTCGATAAAATCCTTCAGCGATCGATATTCTCCGTTTGCCTCTCTCTCCTCTACCAGTGCATTGATCACCGGGCGTCCCACACTCTTGATCGCAGAAAGTCCATAACGGATTGCACCATTATCCACAGAAAATCCATAGGCTCCGCGGTTCACATCCGGCGGCAGGATCTTAATGTTCATCTTCCTGCATACCTGAATATACTCTGCCACTTTGATTGGCATTTCAATCACAGATGTCATAAGAGCAGCCATGAATTCGACCGGATAATAATATTTCAGAAATGCCGTCTGATAAGAAACTACAGCATACGCTGCCGCATGAGACTTATTAAATGCGTATTTTGCAAAATCGATCATATCGTCATAAATCTTATTTGCCGTCTGCTCCGGAATTCCATTGGCAATACAGCCTGGTACGCCTTCCGCTTCGTTTCCATAAACAAAGTTCTGGCGCTCCTTCTCCATAACAGTCGCTTTTTTCTTGGACATTGCACGACGTACCAGGTCGCTCCGTCCAAGTGTATAACCTGCCAGATTACGCACGATCTGCATAACCTGCTCCTGATATACGATACATCCATATGTCGGTTTCAGGATCGGCTCCAACTGCGGACAGTCATATTTGATCGTATCCGGGCGATTTTTTCCCCGGATATACTGCGGAATAAAATCCATCGGCCCCGGACGATACAGGGAAATTCCCGCGATCACATCCTCCAGACTCTGTGGTTTCAGTTCCTTCATGAAGTTCTTCATTCCTGCACTTTCCAGCTGGAACACACCATCTGAATGGCCTGTTCCAAGAGAATCCAGGACTTTTTTATCATTATAATCGATATGCTGCATATCCAGCTTCACACCTGTGTCCTGTTCTACCAGATGTACCGCATTCTGGATAACTGTCAGTGTACGAAGTCCCAAAAAGTCCATTTTCAGAAGTCCCAGTTCTTCCAGAGTTGTCATTGTAAACTGGGTAACGATCGAACCATCCGATGCTCTGGAAAGCGGTACATATTCTGAAACATCCTTCTGACTGATCACAACACCTGCTGCATGCATGGAAGTATGGCGTGGCAATCCTTCCAGACGTTTCGCTGTATCGATCAGTTCATGGATTTCTTTATCCTCTTCATATACCTTCTTAAATTCCGGATTCATCTGCAGAGCTTTGTCAATCGTAATATTCAGCTCCTGTGGAATCATTTTGGCGATCGTATCCACCTGCGCATAAGGCAGATCCATCACACGTCCGACATCCCGGATAACGCCTCGCGCTGCCAGTGTACCAAACGTAACGATCTGAACGACACAGTCATCGCCATATTTTCTTCTGACGTAATCAATAACTTCCTGTCTTCGTTCAAAGCAGAAGTCAACGTCAATATCCGGCATGGATACTCGTTCCGGGTTGAGGAAACGCTCGAACAGCAGATCATAACGAATTGGATCAAGCTGTGTGATGCCCAGTGTATATGCAACCAGGCTTCCCGCTGCAGATCCACGTCCCGGTCCGACCATGATATCATGATCACGGGCATATTTGATAAAATCCCACACGATCAGGAAATAGTCAACGTATCCCATGTTCCTGATCGTCGTCAGTTCATAATTCAGCCGCTCTTTCAATTCCTCGGTCACTGGCTGATAACGTTCTTCCAGTCCTTTGAAGCAAAGCTCATTTAAGTACTCCCAGGAAGTATATCCGTCCGGAACGCCAAATTTCGGCAGCTTGGTAACACCGAATTCAATCTCTACATGACAGCGCTGTGCAATCTTATGCGTATTTTCCAATGCTTCTGTCGCATATGGAAAAAGACGTTCCATCTCTTCCGGAGATTTCACATAATACTGACCGCCCTCATAACGCATACGATCCTGATCTGCCAGTTTCTTACCGGTCTGCAGGCAGAGCAGGACATCATGTGGCTGGGCATCCTCTGCCAGGGTATAATGTACGTCATTTGTTGCAACCAGATCAATTCCGGTCTCACGGTGCATCTTAAGAAGCTGCGGGTTTACATTCTGCTGTTCCGGAATGCCATGATCCTGTAATTCCAGGAAAAAATTTCCTTTTCCAAAGATATCCTGGTACCGAAGTGCGGCCGCTTTTGCATCTTCATACATACCTCTTGTAAGGAATCTTGCCACTTCACCTGCAAGACACGCACTCAACGCAATGATTCCCTCATGATATTTCTCCAGAAGCTGCAGATCCACACGCGGTTTATAATAAAATCCTTCCACAAATCCCTTGGAAACGATCTTCATCAAATTACTGTAACCCTGGTTGTTCTCTGCCAGAAGAACCAGATGGTAATAACGGTCTTCTCCACTTCCTGTTTCACGGTCAAAACGGGATCCCGGTGCAACATAAACTTCACAGCCCAGGATCGGATTGATTCCCGCAGCTCTTGCCGCACGGTAAAAATCGATCACGCCGTACATCACACCATGGTCCGTAATAGCCGCACTGTCCATGCCAAGTTCTTTGACACGGTCCACATATTCTTTTATTTTATTCGAACCATCCAGAAGACTGTATTCTGTATGGACATGAAGATGTGTAAAGTTCATACTCTCATCCTTTACCTGTTATTTCACCAGATAGATCCTGCGGTCCTTGATCTGAATTTTTCCTTCTTTAAGAAGATGTCCGACTGCACGCTTAAATGCATTTTTGCTTAAGCCAAATTCTCTGCGGATCACTTCCGGTGAAGCCTTGTCATCAAAAGGAAGTACTCCTGCAAATTCTTCAATGATCTCCAGAACATTTTCCGCATCTTCGTTGATCTGAAGATATGCTTCCTGACGGTCACTGACATCCATCTTTCCATCTTCTTTGACTCTGGTCACACGCAGGTCAAGAACAGTACCAGGACGATATTTACCTTTTGCTTCTCTTGCAGGGATCAGTGCAGAATATTTATTATCGACTGCAACAAATACTCCAAAATTCTCGCTGATCTGGTATACACGGCCTTTTACCTGGTCACCTTCTTTATAAGGTGTTTCTTTGGACAGGTAAGGATAAACTTTCATAGTTGCACAGAGACGGCTGCTTTTATCCACATAAACAGCTACCAGACATTCCTGCCCCTCAAAGATACGAGTTGTCTGCTCATGATATGGAAGCAAAAGATCTTTTTCCAGTCCCCAGTCAAGAAATGCTCCGATTCTTGTTACCTGTTTTACTTTCAGAAGTCCTGCCTGCCCCACCATAAGAAGTGGTTCATTTGTTGTCGCGATCAGACGATCCTGAGAATCTTTATAAATAAAAACTTCCAGTTTATCTCCTGCTTTTGTCCCTGCCGGAACCTGTTTTGCCGGCAAAAGTACCTGATGCTTTGTATCTGCATTCATATCTTCTGCAAGATATACGCCAAACTCTACGGACTTCACAATCAGTAACGTCTGTTTCTTTCCTAATTCGATCATATTTTTCCTCCAATTTTATTTAAACTCAACAACTGCATACGGTTCACCCTTCTGATCATTCAGAAGAACTGTTGTTTTATTTTCATCTACTGCTCTTGCCGGACAGATCACATCATTCAGTCTCGCCTGCTGCTTATATTCCGCACGCATCTGATGTATCTTGAAATTCTCCGGCAGATAATCCATTGCCATCTGTACATACTGACAGTTATTTACATGATGGTTCGTATCCAGATGATGTTTCTGCACAGCAAAAGAATCCTGCTGCTCATAATCTTCCGGAAGTACAATTTTACGCGGTGCATATTCCATATCCAGTTTCGATTCCATCTTCCCGTCTTTTCCTCTGTAAGCATCTGTATCTTTCGCTTCCAGACGGACTGGCAGTCCGTTTTCCGCATCAATATAAGTCCAGAAAGTATTGGCATACGCCAGGCGTTCCCCGCCCTCTGTCTCCATGGTAAAGTTACGCAGTCCCATAAATCCACGGAATCCATATGCCCAGGTAGATGTTTTGATTCGTTCTCCCATATATGGATAACGATCTACAACCACCTGCCATGCCGACAATACCCAGATACGTTTCCATTCCTTCAAAATATCGATTCCAAGTCCGACTTCCTCTGACTGAAAGGTACTGCAGTCCTGAAAATAATTCAGGATTCCCGGCAGTGTCAATAATCCATTTTCTCCAATTTCACTGTAGCGGACACGTCCACTGAAACTATATGCCATGCATTCACTCTCTTTCCTCATTTATAACTATCGACTCGTTCTCTGCAAAATTTTGCTTTACTTTTTATTTTATCATGTATTTTATACTAAGGTCAATCAACAAAAAATATCTCTGACCACACAGCCAGAGATATTTTTATTCAGTCATATAAAACTATACAAGATTAACTTCTTATTCCGTTACGATCATTCTGCTTCTGATCTTTTTGGAGATTTCAGAATATGCAACTGCAAGGATCAGTACGATACCTTTTACAAACTGCTGTACATAATCGTTAATACCACACATGATCATACCAGTTGTCAGTACACCCATGATCAGCATACCAATAACAACCATATGTAATTTACCTTCTCCACCATTCAGAGAAACACCACCAAGTACTACAGCTGTGATTGCATCCATTTCATATCCGGAACCTGCAGATGGCTGTCCTGAACTTGTTCTTGATAACAGTACCAGACCAGCGATTCCGGCGAGGAATCCACTGAGTCCGTATGCCATCAGCTTAATCTTTGTTACACCAATACCTGAAAGACGAGATGCTTCTTCGTTACCGCCAACACCATACAGATAACGTCCTAATGTCGTCTTAGCTAATGCATAGATAAAGATAATAAACAAAATAATTGTCAGAATAACCTGATTCGGAATACCTACAATACTTCCCTGTGCAAAAGAACCAAATGCTTTTGTAAATCCATATACAGGAAGACCTCCTGTAACAATATATGCAAGACCTCTGAGAGATGTCTGTACACCTAATGTTGCGATCAGAGGAGGCATATTTAATTTTGTTACACAGAATCCACTGATCAGTCCATAAATCAGTGACAGAATGAGTACCAGGATACAGGTAACAGGAATCGGAAGATTATAGCTCTTTAAGAAAATAGCTGCTGTTACAGCTGATACACCTGCAACAGAACCAACCGACAGGTCAATACCTCCAGTGAGCATAACCATTGTCTGACCAATACATACAATACCTGTAATAGAAACCTGTTTCAGAATCGTAAACATTGTGGAAGTTCTGAAAAAGTTCTTGGATGCAAATGAAAAGATTGCAATCATAAGCAGCAATGCAACAACAATTCCATAATTCAATAATATAAGAACCGCATTTTTATTCTTCTTCATGTTAAAAATCCCCTTTCAATATCATAATTTGCTTGATGCCATTTCCAGAAGGTGGGTCTGATTATATTCACCTTTGCTAAGTTCGCCGGCATTCTCACCATTACTCATTACAACGATACGGTCAGACATTCCAATCAGCTCTGGCATTTCCGAACTGATCATTATAATGCTCTTGCCTGCCTCTACCAGCTTACACATAAGATTGTAAATCTCCTGTTTTGCACCAACATCAATACCTCTGGTCGGTTCATCAAAAATAAGGATTTCACAGTTTGTGGCAAGTGCTTTTGCAAGCACGACTTTCTGCTGGTTACCACCTGAAAGATTCTTTACCAGTTGTTCCGGACTTGGTGTTTTAACATTCAGCTCCTTAATATACTGGTCAACAATCTCTTTTTCCTGTTTCTTCTGAACCACCGATACTTTAGAGATTTTTTTCAGAATACTGTACACGATATTTTCTCTGATTGTAAGAGAAAGCACACAGCCCTGTGCCTTTCTGTCCTCCGGAATCAGTCCGATTCCGGCCTCGAGGCCATCTGCCGGACTCTTTGGCGAATATTTCTTACCATTAAAAGTAATTGTTCCGGATTCAATTGGGTCAGCTCCGTAAATTGCTCTTACAAGTTCAGTTCTTCCCGCACCTACAAGGCCTCCAAATCCAAGAATTTCTCCTTTTTTCAGTTCAAAACTTACATCGTGTACTCTTTTATTTTTAAGATGTTCCACTTTAAGAAGTGTTTCTCCAATTTTCCGCTTCGGTTCCGGATAATCATCCGAAAGTTCTCGTCCTACCATGTATGTGATCAGCTGTTTTTTGGTAATATCCTGTACATCCTTGGAAACGATATATTTACCATCGCAGAATACACTTACACGGTCACATATTTCAAATACCTCTTCAAGACGATGTGAGATAAAAATAATGGTTACATGATCCTGTTTTAATTTCTGGATAATTTTAAAGAAAACTGCCGTTTCTTTTACAGTAAGAGGAGCTGTTGGTTCATCCATGATAATAAACTCAGATTTTTTGGATACCGCTTTCAGGATCTCAACGATCTGCTGATACGCAATACCAAGGTCACAGACTCTCTTACGTACATCAATGTCTACACCCATTTCCTTACAGAGCTCTTTGGCCTGTTTTTCCATGGCTGCAATGTCTCTGATAATACCTTTTTTGATTTCTCTTCCATAGAAGATATTTTCTGCTACGGAAAGATATGGAATCAGACTGAATTCCTGATAAATAACACTGATACCAAGCTCCATAGACTGCTTCGGTGTCAGTTTTGCATATTCTTTTCCATTAAATTCGATCGTACCACTGGTTGGTTCATTGGCGCCTGTCAAAATCTTAATAAACGTAGATTTTCCAGCCCCGTTTTCCCCACAAATGGCATGTACCTCTCCACGCTTTACCTCGAAGTTCACGCCGTCCAGGGCTTTTACGCCAGGATAATATTTGCATATATCCTTAACTCTCAAGATAATGTCGTCCATCTTAAACCCCCATTCCCTTTATTAAAAGACACCCCGTAGCAAGCCACGGGGTGTTTTGTTTGTAGATGCTATGCCGCTTTATTATGTCTTCTATTTAGGATCGTAAGCGTATGTGCCATCAAGTAAATCTGCAAGCGGAACCATTACAGGTGTGAATCCCTGAGTCTTGGTTTCTGCCGGTTTTCCGTTCATGCAATAGTATACTAACTGATATGCAGATTCATATCCACAAGCATATGGAGCAAGGTCTACAGTTCCTCTGTAAATAGTATCATCCTGAAGCATGTCGTTCAGAGCTTCGTCTGTTGCATCACCGGAGAATACTGCTACAGGGTCAGATCCTGTGTAACCAGCATTTACAAGTGCCTGATATCCGCCGATTCCACCGCTGTCGTTTGTAGCAACTACCACTTTAAGATCCGGATATGCTGCAAGTGCACTCTCTACGATTTCAAGTCCACCTTCAGGAGTATCACCAGCCTGACGGGTTACTACGTTAACGTTCGGGCATTCTTTTTCAAGAGTATCCTGAACACCATCACCACGTGCGATAACGTCTTCTACGTTATCCTGGGAAATGATACAAACCTGTACTTCATCTTCATCAGCAAGGTTTTCGTTAATCCAGTTTGCAGCATTCTGTCCAATTGCCTGGCCATAGCTGTATTCTTCTACGATATAACGGAAATCAACGATGTCAACGCTCTGTGCTGCACAGCTTGTAACGATACCAGCATCGTTTGCTTTTGTAACAACATCTGTCAGTGCGTTCTGGTCGATTGGAGAAATCATAATCGCATCATATTCATCGTTTACCATTGTCTCAACGTCAGATACCTGTTTATCTACGTCATACTGAGAGTCTACGGTCAATGGTTTTTCCAGTCCCATTTCTTTACATGCAGCTTCGAAACCTTCAACCACCTGTACAAACCATGGGTTTGCAAGGTTCATACAAACATATCCAAGTTTGAGATCTGAAGGAACATCAGATTTCTGAACAGCTGCCTTAACTTCGTCCATTGTCATGGTATCGCCGCCGGCTGCATCATCCTTTGTCTCTTCTGCTGCAGCTGCTGTGTCGTCTGCTTCGCTCGCAAATGCAACTGTTCCGGACAGTGCAGAAGCGATCATTGCTGTTGCCATAATGAGCGCGAGTCTCTTTTTCATTGTAAAAACCCTCCGTTTCGTTTTTTATTATTTCACCGGCCCCCTGCCGGATAAAATACACATTCCTTCTTTTTAGAAATTTACATAGTCTTTGTAATCAGCAAAAATCAGATATTTTGCTTCTTCATCTTCTTCAATTTCCGGAATTCTTCCACCTGCGGTATGGAAACGATTGTCAATCGTGTCATCGTTACAGGTTGATACTTCAAACAGCATAACCTTTCCTGTTCCCGGAACCCCCTGCCATGTATGGTACTGACCCGGTTTCAGTGTTACGCTCTGTCCTGGTTTCAGGATAATCTGTCCGCCTGCCGGAACCGTTACATTACAACCGTCTACACTTACAGTAACCGGCGTATCTGCAAAAGTACCTGGTTTTCCAGCTCTTCCACCTTCTACATCTTTGAAATCTTCTTCGGTACAGTTGTACAAGGTAATTGCAAGATTACCTCCGCCTCTGTTGATGATGTCTTCCATTTTACTCCAGTGATAATGATATGGAAGAATCTGTCCATCACCTACAAGAAGAAGTTTTTCTGCGTATGGCTTCGGATATTTATCTTTCTTATAGAAGTTTCCGTTTCTGAATGTAAAGATTGTAAGACCAATCTTCTCAAAATCACCACTTCCGAAATCTGTGATATCCCATCCGAGCATATTTTCTACGATCTCTTCGTTCTCTTTGCCAGCCGCTTTCCATTCCGGAACACCCCAATATGCGAATGGTGGAAGAGGCAATCCCCTATCTTCCATAAATTTGATAGTATCCTCGATTATGGAATTTAATTCTGATCGTTTCATTTACCTTCCCTCCTTGTATTATTTTCACACGTCTCTGTGTTTTGTTCATGTATCACATTATATTACTGTTTTTTTATTATTTATAGTGCATTTTAACCATATAATAGTAATTTTGTTCGCGTATATCTTGTCTTTTTTCTATTTTTGCACAAAAAAAAGAACCGCTTTAGTTCTTTTTTATGTTTGCTTTCTCATTGACTTTCTATATTCTCTTGGTGTAACACCCATCGCTTTTTTGAAGACCTTTGTAAAATAGTTATAGTCAGGAATTCCTACCTCCGTTGCAATATCCGATACCCTGTCTTCAGTATTTCGCAGAAGATCACAGGCAACCTTTACTCTCATTCGACGAATGTGTTCGGAAATTCCCATTCCAAAACTGTGATTTGAAATTTCATACAGTTTTGTACGGCGTATTTCAAATTCATCGCATATATCTTCAATTGTAATTTCTGCACCTTTATGAATTTTCTTCATAATATAGGCTTCAATTCGTCGAGAAAGATCTTCCTCTTCCACTGATATCGTTTCCGTCACATATAAATGACTGGCACAGCTTTCCATCAGTTTGGCAACTGCATGTAATTTTTCCTGTGTCAGGTTATTTTTCTTCCAGAAACTGTTTTGCAGAGCTTCAAAATCAATCTCATAATTTTTCACTCTGTCGTACATTCTGTTCCACTTCTGTCGCCTGTTCTGCCCATCCTCCAGAAGCAACTGCCCAAGCATAAGATATCCGATGATTATATCACCTACTTTTAAAGGTGCTACTGCTTCCATTAACCCGGCATGACATTCATATATATGAAGCTTTTTAAGCTTTCTGCATTCTTCACATCCCTTTATATCCGAAATCTTACACAGTGCCCTCGCATTCGGATCTTTTCGTACGATTTTGCAATATCCGCAATGATTCCCCGGATATTCTGCAATTTTTTCAAAATTATCATCGAATACTACAATTCTGATCCCTGTAATCAGATAAAAATTCCTCAACAGGTCTTCCATCTTTTTTGCATCAACCCTGATTTTTATTGCCACGAGTTCCCCCTCCTCCTGCCAATATTCTTTTTAATTTGATATAGTAAAAAAGCACCTCTTCCGAGGTGCCTCAACTTAGCAGGGCTACAAGGATTCGAACCTTGAACTGACGGAGTCAGAGTCCGTTGCCTTACCGTTTGGCGATAGCCCTTTATTTGTTTTCGCTCGCTCATCGCTCGCGACGAATATTATTATATTACAGGCATTCAAAAAAAGCAACCCCTTTTTTTAATTTTTTTTAAATTTCTCCAAATTTTTTTTCTTCTTATATTATGTAAAATTTTAATGCCGTTCTACGGGAATAATGGTATAATGAAAACTACTATTTACAGTAATAAGCATAATAAGTTCACCTTAGCAAATAAAAAAGGAGAAATCAGATGAGAGCAACTAATCTGACCCTGCTCACCGATTTGTATGAATTAACCATGATGCAGGGCTATTTTAAGAACCCAACCAATCAGACTGTAATTTTTGATATGTTTTATCGTGTCAATCCATGCGGTGGCAGCTTTGCGATCACAGCAGGTCTGGAACAGATGATCGAATATATTGAAAATCTTCATTTTACAGACGATGATATCGAATATCTCAGAAGCCTTCATATCTTTGAAGACGATTTTCTGGAATATTTAAGATCTTTCAAATTTACCGGAGATATTTATGCAATTCCGGAAGGAACTGTCGTATTTCCTCGAGAACCACTCGTCAAAGTAATCGCTCCGATCATGGAGGCACAGCTTGTAGAAACCGCAATCCTGAATATCATCAATCATCAGAGTCTGATTGCTACCAAAGCAGCCAGAGTCTGCTATGCAGCCCGTGGGGACGGAATCATGGAATTCGGTCTGCGTCGTGCACAGGGGCCGGATGCCGGTATCTATGGTGCTCGTGCAGCTGTCATCGGTGGATGCGCCGGAACTTCCAACGTACTGACCGGACAGATGTTTAACGTACCGGTTCTGGGAACACATGCCCACAGCTGGATCATGAGCTTCCCAGATGAATACACAGCTTTCAAAACATACGCCAAAATGTATCCAAATTCCTGCACACTGCTGGTAGATACTTATGATGTCCTGAAATCCGGTGTTCCAAACGCGATCCGTGTCTTCGAAGAAATGAGAGAAGAAGGTGTCAAACTTACACACTATGGTATCCGTATTGACAGCGGTGACCTTGCATATCTTTCCAAAGAAGCCTACAAGATGCTGGCTGCTGCCGGATTCGATGATGCTACCATTTCCGCATCCAGTGATCTGGACGAATATCTGATCGACAGTCTTAAGACGCAGGATGCCAAAATCAATTCCTGGGGTGTCGGAACCAACCTCATCACGAGTAAAGATAATCCGGCATTCGGTGGTGTATACAAACTTGCTGCAGTCAAAGATGCAGACAGTACAAACTTTACACCAAAGATCAAACTGTCCGAAAACACCGAAAAAGTCACAAATCCGGGCAATAAGACAGTTTACCGTATCTACAGCAAGTCTACCGGCAAGATTAAGGCCGACCTTATCTGCCTGGCTGATGAAGTTTTTGATCCAGACGAAACCATGATTATTTTTGATCCTGCAGATACCTGGAAAAAGACCAAAGTTCTGGGCGGCACCTATGAACTCCGTGAACTTCTGGTTCCGGTCATCCACGAAGGCAAACGTGTCTATACTTCTCCTGAAGTTATGGATCTGCGTGAATACTGCCAGAAAGAGCAGAATACCCTGTGGGATGAATCCCGCCGTCTTGTAAATCCGCAGAAAGTATACGTAGACCTTTCTCAGAAATTATATGATCTCAAGAAAAATCTGCTCGAAGAAATGAGTGAAAAGGCTCTCGACTGATCAAGTGTTGGACTATGGCAGTTTAACGCGTTAATTTCCTTTATTTTTTTCAGATAACGTGCTATACTGTTATTCAGTTGAAAAAAATGTTCCTGCACAAAGGAACCATGGAGGAAATATACAATGTCTATCAAGATTAATCATGAACTTCCAGTTCCGGAGGTTCTGAAAAATGAGTACCCGCTCAGCAACGAACAGAAATCAATCAAACAACAGCGTGATGAAGAAATCCGCCGTATTTTCACAGGTGAATCCGATAAATTCGTCGTTCTGGTCGGACCATGTTCTGCAGATAACGAAGATACCGTATGTGAATATGTAAATCGCCTGAAAAAAGTTTCTGACAAAGTTTCCGATAAATTAATGATCATCCCACGAGTATATACAAACAAGCCTCGAACTACCGGTGATGGCTACAAGGGAATGCTCCATCAGCCGGATCCGGATAAGGCACCGGATCTCCTTGCCGGAATCATTGCAATCCGCAAAATGCATATCCGCGTACTTCAGGAAACCGGTCTTTCTTCTGCAGATGAAATGCTCTATCCGGAAAATCGCAGCTACCTGGATGATATTCTTTCTTATGAAGCAATCGGTGCACGTTCCGTAGAAAACCAGCAGCATCGTCTGACTGCCAGCGGTATGGATATCCCGGTTGGTATGAAGAATCCTACCAGCGGTGACCTGTCTGTTATGCTGAACTCCGTAATCGCTGCCCAGCATCCACATCATTTCATTTATCGTGGATGTGATGTGGAAACAAGTGGTAATCCTCTGGCACACACGATTCTCCGCGGCGGCGTTGATAAATATGGCCAGACAATCCCTAATTATCATTACGAAGATCTCATGCGTCTTTATGACTTATACAGCAAAAAAGATCTGCAAAATCCGGCCGTTATCGTGGATGTCAACCATTCTAACTCCGGCAAACAATACAAAGAACAGATTCGTATTGTAAGTGAAGTGCTTCACAGCCGCAACTACAATCCTGATGTAAGAAAACTCGTCAAGGGTGTCATGATTGAAAGTTATCTGCTGGAAGGCCGTCAGGATATCAGCGACCATATGACTCCTGGCTGTTCTATCACCGATCCTTGTCTGGGATGGGAAGATACAGAACGTCTGCTCTATGATATTGCCGAAAAATGCTAAAGGGGGCTCAGCCCCCTTTTATTGTTCCATTTGACGTCCAAGAAATCCTGCTGCTGTTTTTACCAGCATTTGCTCCGAATTTCCAAATCTTTCTCCTGCACTTTTTCCAACCAGCGCCACAGAACCAATCGCATCACCGGAACAAATGATTGGCTGTACGATCAGCTCTGATGAGGATTCTTTCTGATTTTCCACAAGCGGCAGTATTTTTCTTTCTCCTGTATGATAACATTTCATTTCTCTCTCCGTGATCACTCGATCCAGTTCTTTACTGATTGCCTTTCCCATCAGTTCCCTGCTGCCCTGTCCGGATGCGGCAACCACCTGATCATGATCCGTAATACATGCGATCATACCTGTTGTCTGTGCCAGCGATTCTGCATATTCTTTTGCAAAAACACTCAACTCTCCAATCGGGGAGTATTTCTTTAAGATCACTTCCCCCTCTTTATCTGTAAAAATTTCAAGCGGAGTTCCTTCTTTAATCCGTAGTGTACGCCGAATCTCCTTTGGAATAACAACTCTTCCAAGATCATCAATGCGCCGGACGATTCCTGTAGCTTTCATGTGCTTTATGTTCCTCCTGTTGTTTTTCCGTATTTTATATCTTCTCCTGAATCTGCCCCAGGTGATGTATGGATATTATATGGAAAAAAAGGAGAATTATGTACTTTACTTATAAAACGCCGCAATTATTTTCAGTGCATCTTCATTGATATTTCCAGGAACTGGTTCCGGACGTGCCAGATAAAATCCCTGCAGAAGATCAACTTCCAGTTCCAGTACTTTCTGGATCTCCTCCGGTGTTTCAAGTCCCTCTGCAACGATCTTCATATCACGTTTATGTGCATATGCGACAATGTTTTCCACAATCTGCTGTTTATCCGGATCCGTATCAATATCACGGATGATCGAAAGATCTACTTTGATATACTTCGGTGCCAGATCAAGAAGACTCTTCTCGTTACTGTATCCACTTCCGTAGTCATCCAGTGCAAAAGCACCCTCAAATCCTGGTGCATTTCTCTTTATTTCCAGTGCATGATAATCAATAGATTCTTCTTCTGTGATCTCAATAACAATCTGTTTCTGCAACTCTGCATAACGATTATTAAATTCTATCTCATCTTTTGCTGCCATATGCTGACTCGCAATAGAATTGATAAACAGAAGCGCATCGCCTTTGATTCGTTTCTTTTCCCTGAGATCAGCAAAGGCTTCTGTCGCCCGGAACATGGTCATTCGTTCAATTTCACGCAATGCACCCTCTTCACGTGCGATCTTCATAACCACATCCGGTCGTTTTAATATTGGAAGATTGGCACGCATCAATGCCTCATATGCTTCAATCTTACCTGTTTTTGCCGATATGATAGGCTGGAAATAGTAAGTAACCAGCTCTTCTTTAACAAAACGATGAAATTCTTTACGAATCTGACTGTCACGGTATTTCTCTTCATATGCCTTCTGGTCAAATTCTGCAATTCTTCCCTTATCTGTCTGTTTTACCTGATACATGGCAAAATCTGCATGTTTTCTCATAACACCGAGGCTGTTACTGTCCTCCGGATACCATGCAATTCCTCCGGAGATACTTAAGTGGAATTCCTGTCCGTCCGGAAGACGGATGATCCTGGAAGAAATTTCTCTTTTCAGTTTACTTATTTCCTTACGAATCGCATTCTGACTCTCATAACCATAAAACAGAATATTAAATTCATCTCCTGAAATATGTGCACACAAGGTTCCTTTCGGAGTACCTTCTTCCAGACACATGCCAGCCTGGCGGATATACTCATCTCCCCAGTCATGTCCAAATGTGTCATTGGTGTATTTCAGGTTATCCAGATCCAACATAATAAATGCAGCATGTCTGATTTTCTTTCTTCTGCCAAAGATGGATTCGCTTTCACGTTTGAATGCACGTCTGTTATAGAGGCCTGTCAACGTATCATAATCTCGTTCATGTTCAATACGAAGACGTTCTCTCATAGAAACAGTTACATCTTCCACGAGACCGATCTGTACCCAGTTCTCATTTTTGACTTCCATTCGCACATAACGAACACCTTTTTCCGGAATTCGGATACAGTACAGTTTTGTGCTACCTGATTTTGTTTTATAAAGATTCTTTTCTGTATACTCTTTTAAAATCTCTCTGAATTTTTCTATATTCATGGGGAGCTCCGCGCTTAACGGAATTCCCAGTATAGAGAAAAAGTTCTCCGTGTAAAAAACACTTCCTGTATCAAACCGGAGTTCATATCCTCCAATCTCTACACTTGCCATTTCCATGATCCGCAGAAATTTGGTAGATGTGTTCAGCACTTCTCTGCTCAGTCCAGTGATCGCAGTAGAAAACTTATCCAGTTCACGAATCCCTGTTTCTGACAGATTTGGAATGCTTCCCTGATTTTGTTGTGCCGCTTCTACTTCATCTGATAATCTCGCTACCGGTTTTGCCAGGCGGCGACTTACTATAAAGCTGCTGAGCAGACCAAACAGTAATGTCGCAAAGATCGTCAGTTTCACAAGAAGCATAACATGATTTGTAAATGCATACAGATTTTTATCCTGTACAATTCCGACAAGAAGCCACTGCTCATCCGAAAACGGGGCATTCTTATTATAAAGAGTCAGTGGATAGACAGAAGCAATATAATTCTCCTTCCATATCTCTGCCTCATATATATTTTTTTCCGTACGTGTCATTTTAATCTCTTCATCCGGAATACTTAACCATCTATTGCTTCTGGAAGAAGGATTTATTACATTTACAGAAATCTCAGAATCACTGAGTGTGTCTGCGGTTTCAGCCAGCAGATAAGTTCCAGTCCCACTGTTTTGCAGTTCTTCATATGGAATCAGTTTCTGAATATAGCTTGTCATCATTTCCACACCGACAACACCATAAACCGTTCCATCAGACAGAATCAACGGTATCGAATATGCAATAACAGGACGATCATCTCCCTCAAGTGTATATGATACCGGTGTCCAGTGTCCATAATCAGATACATTCAGCTTTTCTCTGTCTTTATATGCAGTCTGGAAAACAGGATAAACAATTCCATTTTTGCCATAACCCTTATATTTGATCGCCGGCATCCATCCTCTGTCCGTAGAAATTCCCAGCGATTTTACCAGCTTTACAGGAGAACGTTCCAGCAGTAGATCATAATTTCTTTCCGATGCAGTCGTTGTCGGATCCTGATCTCTGATGTAAACACAGGGCATAAACGAATCAATCTCACGTTCATCCAGATCATCCGTGTTCAGAATCACAAAAATTCCATTTACAGATCTGTGCCTCATCACATTGATCAGGCTGTCACTGACTGTTTCCAGAAGTTCTGTACTTCGACCTTCATTATTTACCAATTCCTCTATACTGATATTCTCCACTGCAGTCTGATTCTCGGCAGCAGTATTGATCGTTCCTGCCAGGGATGAAAGATTCTGGGTTTCTTCCAGCGTATTCTGCAGATAATTCTGACGGTTTTCCACCTGTTTCTTCAAAATATCTATGGCATTACGATTCATCTGCATTCCTACATTTCCAAAATACAGTGTTCCGATCAAAAGTGCCACTTCTATCCCGAGAACGATCAGCATTGCCGCAAATATAAATTGAAAAATTGATTTTCCCTGTTTCCTGTGCTGCCTCATTCAGAGAAATCCTCCCTTTCTGTAATCAGAGACTGTATTGTCTCAAATAGATTACTGTCCATCTTCATAAGCCTGCAGTTTTGTTAACGTCTCTTCATACCAGTTATCAAAATATTCATCTGAAATAAAGTCTGCAACAGCTTCTTCCATACTCTGTCCTTCATTAATACGTTCCTGTACTGTCTGACGATCCGCATCTGCAATATCGCTCATTGCATATTCAAGTACAGAACGGGCATCCTGACCTCCTTCAAATGCCGGAGTTGTATATAATTCATTATTATTCACAGTTTCTACTGCTTCTGTAAGAACTGCATCCATAGACTCAGACAGCTCTGTTCCACTCTTACGGATCCCTACCATGTCTGTAGCTTTCCTGGTTACAGGCAGATATCCTGAACCTACAGAAAATCCGATATTATTTTCAGGTTCTGTAAACCATTTCAAAAATTCCACACTTGCCTTGATCTCATCATCAGCGCCTTTTGTCACAACCATTCCTGCACCCTGCTGCACTGCCCATTTTTCTCCGCCTGCAAATTCCGGTGCCGGAAGTACCTCAAGTTCAATATCATGAGATTCTGTTTCACTTGTCATGACCTGTTTCGGGAAAAACGTCGCACTTGATGTAGATCCGGTATACGCAAGAATGTTTCCGGTCTTGATATCATCACTGCGGAATCTACCTGATGAAGAAAAATAACCTTTTACATATGGAACATAATAATTATCCCAGAGTTTACGTACCGTATCTTTATCAAAGTTCAGCTTCATCTTGCCATTTTCAACTTCAAACAATGTAACACCTAACTGTTTTGCTCCTACAAACATATAATTTGCCATAGCATCACGTCCAAAAAGTGCTTTTCCATCATCCGGTTCTTCTGTCTGTCCGTCTGTCCAGTTGTAGTATTTTTCTGCTGTATCTACAAGACCTTCCACGGTCTCAAGATCCTCTTCACTGGCTCCTGTAGCATCTGCAAACTCATCCCAGTCAGTTTTATTGAGGAAAAGAAGTTCTGTTGATTTTGCTGACGGAAAGATCTTAATGCTTCCATCTCCGGAAAAATCACCCTCTTTTAAATATGCATCAATATATGCATCTTTTTCTTCATCTGTCAAATAGTCACTGAGATCTACAACCTGTCCCATCTCATCTAATTTATAAGCGGTATCAGCATATGCAGAAAAAATATTCGGCATATCAGAGGCACCAACCTTTTCCTGCGCAGCATCCATTACATTTGATTCCAGATCATCAACACTTCCCTGACTGGAACTTTCAACAATGATCCCTTTTTCCTTACCAACTGTATCATTAAAAGAATCTACCAGTGCATTAAATACATCCAGCTGTTCGCCACTGTAATAAGTCCATACAGTCAATGTGATCGGTTCTGTTGTTTTTGCCTCTCCTGCAACACATCCTGTAAGTGTTCCTGCCAATAATGCAATTCCTGTCAGGCATGCGATCAGCTTCTTTTTGTTCATGTTTATCTCCTTCCGATAACCGCTTGTGCATAATTATTTTTATGCCATTGCATGCAATTATACCATTAAAAAAACAGTACTTCAATAAACAGTACTGTTTTACTCATCTGGTGTCTAAAATATTATATTTTTATAAACTTTACTGATACCCCTTTACTTTTATGTACAAGTGCGTTATAGTTTCAATATATTCGATACGTAGTATTGATTACTACATGATGTGTTTTTAAATATTTTTCGATATTTCTATCATCAGGAGGCGTTATTATGAAACTTAAATTAAAAGATCCCTGGAGTGCTATCACACACGGCATTGCATTACTTCTTGCAGCAGCCGGTGCAGCACCTTTACTCTTAAAAGCTGCTCATGGTGAAAATGCACCTCTGCATATTACGGCACTTGCTATTTTTATTCTCACTATGATCCTTCTCTATACAGCAAGTACGGTTTACCATTCTGTAGATTCTACAGAGAAAGTAAACCGTCGGCTCAGAAAAATGGATCACATGATGATCTTTGTTATGATTGCAGGAAGCTATACTCCGATCTGCCTCATTGCACTTCATAACAGAACCGGCTATATCCTCTGTGCACTTGTATGGAGTATCGCAATCCTCGGTATTCTTCTCAAAGGATTATGGATCACATGTCCCAAATGGCTTTCTTCCGTACTCTATATTGGAATGGGATGGCTTTGTGTACTTGCTTTCGTTCCTATCTTTCATTCCCTTCCGCGAGCCGGATTTGGATGGCTTCTTGCCGGTGGTATCATCTATACGATCGGTGGTGTGATCTATAGTTTGAAACTTCCTTTATTTAATGCACGTCACAAAAATTTTGGCTCTCATGAAATCTTTCATGTATTTATTATGCTTGGAAGTGCCTGCCACTTTATTGTAATGTATTGCTTTATATCTACCCTGCCAGTCTGAGGCAGGGTATTTTTTATTAGTCCACAGAAGTCTCTGTCCAGAACTCCATCAGTTTCAGTTTTTCTTTTCTTGTCAGCTGCTTGATTGCATATTCCCGTCTCATTGCTTCTTCTTTTGTCGCATATCCCTCATAATATACAAGTTCCACCGGACGTTTCGCCCTTGTATATTTCGCTCCGGCTTTTCCTTCATTATGCGCTTTCAGCCTTTTCTCCACACAGTTTGTCCAGCCTGTATAAAGTGTTCCGTCAGCACACTTCACCATATACGTATAGTTCATAAAATACCTCATTCTATGTAAAGAACAGCTTCCGGAATTTTGAAATTCCATCCACCGTTCTCGTTTCTATAAAAAGCAGCCGGTCAAAGATTTGTATTTTCTCTAAGAAACAACAGGCAGGCAAATACCGGCTGCGAATTTTTACTATTCCTACCTGCTTTATTATACGTTCCAATTCTGTTTTTGTGAATAGCTTACGGAAGATAGGCAATCGGATCTACCGGCTCCCCGTCTTTCTTCATCGCAAAATAAAGATTACTGCCTTCCTTGCTGTAATACTTTGTCGGCTGTCCTATATATCCGATCACTTCCCCTTCTTTAACTGTATCTCCTTCCTGCACCGTCAAATCTGTCAGCTGTCCATAAATCGCCTGATACCCGCTTCCGATCTCCATCGTCACCGTTGTACCAGTCTGGGCATTTTCTTCAATAGAATACACGGTTCCCGGAACAGATGCCAGGACAGGAGCTCCTTCCACCGCCTGAACAGCAATTGCCGGACTCAGTTTATACTGATCCAAAGTAGGAAAATACACAGTCTGGTCCATGTTATAATCCATAAGAATATTACCGTCTACCGGCCATTCCATCAATGTATCTTCTGAAAAACTTAATTTTGGCGCTTCCTGTACACTTGCAGATGTATTCACTGTCCCATTCTCATTTGTACTCTGTTCTGCCGAAAGTATACTTTCTGACGTAAATGTACTTTCGGTTGATGAAGATCCTGCTTCCGTGGTTTCACTTCCTGCATCTTCACCTTCTGTCTGACTCATTCCTTTCTCTGACGTATGATCTGTCGAAATATTACTGTCCAGTTCAGCCTCTACAAGACTTGTTCCTGCATCTACAGCATTATCCGTCGTGTTTTCTGTACTCAGACTTTCATCATAATATGAAGGAACTTTTTCCGGAACTGACTCATCCTTCCCGGAAGTTCCCAATTGATAAACTCCTATGCCGGCCGCTGCCAGAACTGCCAGAAGGGCCGTATTTGCTACATATTTTGCGATTCTGCCTTTTGTCATATTCTTTTCACCTCTGCTCATAATCGTTTCGTGACCACACCTTTTGTCTGCTGTCACATTTTTACTATATTTACAGGGTGTCCAGAATGCTGCAAAATATACCGTTCTATTTAATTTTTTGTAATATCCATCAAAGGAAAATATGTATTCAGGATTTCTTTCCAGTTTTTTCCCTCTTTTGCCAGTTTATTACCTCCATACTGAGAAAAACCAAGCCCATGTCCTTTTCCTTTACTCAAAAAACGTACCTGTTCTCCCGTTTTCTGCATGGAAAAATCAGACGAAGCAATTCCCATCCCCGTAACAAAAGACTCTGCTTCCAGAATATTTTCATCTGCCATAAGACTGACCACATACCCGCTGTCTTCCCTCTCCACAATTCTTAATTCCACCGGAAGCTGCTGCTTCGCTATGTAAGTACTATTCAGATACCCTGGTGCTGTTTTGTCTGAATTACTGTCCACTGCTTTAAGATAGGCATATTCTTCATTATGAAATGCGGTTTCTCCATCTCTCGTCTGCCCGGCACTGATCTGGTGATATGGAACCAGCTTCAATTCCCCATTATATGTCAGCACCTGACCGGAAGTATCTTCTACTGCCTCTTCATAAACTTTGTCTGCTTTTTCCCACACACTCCAGCAGGACGGAAGTTCGTCGCTGAGTTCCCGGCAAGTCTCAAAAAATTTCTCACTTCTGGCATCTCTTTCTTTTTTATTTTGATCTCCATTTCTATTTATACTCTCTTTTTCTCCAATTTTCCTGTACAGATTGCTTCTTGCAATAACAGCCTGTGCTTTTATAGTTTCCGGCTCATAATCTGAAGAAATCTGAAGTGCCAGAATAACCGGTAAGACTGTCTCAGAATCCGCTTTTTGATTCAGAACCGCCATATCGTATCCGTTTATCAGAATCGTTATCAAATACGGAAGCAACATCAATACAACAATATTTGAAAAATACATACGACTGTTTTTTTTCATACAGATAACCTTTATGTAGTTTGTATACTATATGTATTCTATGTTTCTTTTAACCATCATTTCACAATTTTTATCTGTTTAAATGATATGTTCATGCTATAATAGGAATACTAAATTATTGGAGTGACCTGTATGATTGCAATTTATCTTTCCCCCATTTACCTGCTGTTGAATCTGTATATCCTGCGATGGGCATATCTATGGATGGGCACATGCCACAGTATTCTCCGTACTTTGGGATTTCGACTTATATTCGCAGTAATCTATGTATTGCTCTCCACAAGTCTGCTTACAGGATTTCTTATTAAAAATCCAAAATCTCTTCATCGAATGCTGAAAATAACCGGAAACTATTTCCTGGGAATCTTTCTCTATACACTTGTAATCATTCTGCTTGCCGATTTTGGACGAATCCTTCTGAAATATGTATTTCATGCATCATGGATTCATTCCAGAACAGCTTTTACAGTTGCCGGTGCAATCTGTGCACTGTTGATCCTTCTCTTAAGTGCATGTGGAATTTTTCATGCCAAATATATAAAAACAACTTCTTATGACGTAATAATAAATAAAACAATTCCTGAGCGCACCTCCATGAAAGTTGTTCTTCTGGCAGATACACATTTTGGCTACAATGCCGGCGTTCTCCATGCCAGAGAACTGGTACGTAAGATCAATAAACAGAAACCTGATCTGGTATGTATTGCAGGGGATATTTTTGATAATGAATACGATGCGATTCGAAACCCGGAAAAACTTGAACAAACTCTTCGTGGCATAAAGTCCACTTATGGTGTATATGCCTGCTGGGGAAATCATGATCTGAATGAAGAAATTCTTGCAGGCTTTACCTTTAAACATAAAGATGGAGATCTTTCCGACATAAAAGATCCCCGCATGAAAAAATTTCTTAAAGATTCCAATATTCATATACTGGAAGATGAATCTGTTCTGATCAATGATCAGTTCTACGTAATCGGACGCAAAGATGCCTCCCTCACAGAAAAGATTCATGAAACTAGAAAAGCCCCCGCCCAGCTTACTGAAAAACTGGACAGGGACAAACCAATTATTATGATCGATCATCAGCCAAAGGAACTACAGGAACTTGCTGATGCAGGCGTAGATCTCGATCTGTGTGGACATACACATGACGGTCAGACATTCCCCGGAAACTTTACCATCAAACTGATGTGGGAGAATCCATGTGGTCTTTTAATTAAAGACAACATGACTAATATTACGACTTCCGGAGCCGGTGTCTGGGGTCCGGCAATGCGTATCGGCACCGACAGTGAAATCTGTTCTATTAATATTCAACTGAAAAAAGCTTAAGCACTTCCAAAAACTGTTTTCTTATTCCTATATAATAAGGAAACAGTTTTTGTTTTTATATCACCCGGTCCCTGAAGCCAGAAAAAGAGTTTTTTCCACATCCGATTACGTTTCAGATAACTGCTTATCCACAAACTACGCATTTTATCCATAACACTCTGTGTAAATCTGTCTGCTATATGTTTCTCTCTGGTGGATAAAATCTCTGAAGCGACATTATTCTCTGCTATTGCAGCGGTTACATTCTTTCCAGGAACCATACTTACCATAAGGCAAATGACCGCGGTTATCAGCATATGAAAACACTCTCGCACTTTCTTCATAATGATCCTCCTTCTATTTCCAGTCATTTAAGTTCCAGTCAGCATGTCCAGCATCAGGACTGCGCACTTCCCACTACTACACATGTAATATAATATATGCAGAACACGTAATTTATAGAACCCATATGTCCAAAACTGTTTTACACTGTAACCAAATATGTAACAGTGAAATAGTATTTTATTCTCTCGAAATTCTTTAAACACCAACAAAAAAGGTACTATCATAACGATAGTACCTTAAATTCATGAGACATCGGGGATTCGAACCCCGGACAACTTGATTAAAAGTCAAGTGCT
>OLSO01000636.1_pt1 | contig 33257 bp, 27 predicted proteins | sample 1672441 | NCBI WGS metagenome assembly OLSO01 (sample SAMEA3136686, study PRJEB25190) | human gut metagenome | biome: human gut; feature: human-associated habitat; material: faeces | place: Austria | collected 2013 | reverse complement strand
AAATGGCGCGAAGCACGCGGTTGACAAAACTATAGAGACACGTCCCAAAAAGACTACCCCAAAGTAGGCTGCGAGGTGGCTAGAACGAGAGGTTGTCGTCGGTGTTGGCGGCTTCGCCGTCGGCAAGCACGTCGTTGCCGTCGACGTCCTTAAGGAGCACCGAGACCTTCTGCTCGGCATCGGACAGGCGGGTGCGTAGGCTCTTGAGGAGCTCGACGCCGCGGGTATAGCTCTCGAGCGACTCCTCGAGCTCCATGTCGCCCGACTCCAGGCTGCGGATGATGAGCTCCAGCTCCTGCGAGGCCTGCTTGTACGTAAGCTGCTCGACCGGGGTCTTCTCTGCCATATCTGTTTCCTTTCCTAAGGGTCTATCACTGTGAAACGCGGCCTACTCGACCGTATCGACCGTTGCCGCCACGTTGCCGTCCGCCATGCGCACGCGAATAGCGTCGCCCGGCTTAAAGGTCTTGGCGCTCGTAGCCACACCGTCCTCGCTGTACGCGATGGAGTAACCACGGGCGAGCACCTTGAGCGGCGACAAGGCATCGAGCGACGCAGCAGCTCGGCCCAGGTCGGACGCGGGCTTGCTGAGCATCGTGCGCCCCTGATGCTCCAGACGGGAGCTCGCAAGCGTGAGCGCATGGCGTTTGCCATCGAGCCCCGAGGTGCTTGCAACCAGACGCTCGGGCAGGTGCTCAAAGTCGGAGCGGAAGGCCCCAACCGAACGCGTTATGGCGCCGGACAGGCGATCGGCCGTCAGGGCAAGCTCAGACTCGCGACGCTCGACCATAAACGTTGGATCGTTGAGGCACGGGCGGCACGCGGCCGCATCGAGCGCATCGCCCAGACGGGCCGTATAGGTATCCCAAGCGCGGCGACCGCGCTGGTCGAGCATTTCCAGATCAACCTGATCCGACCCGATCATCGAAGCCATCGCGGCGCCCAGACGCTGATGGCGCGCCTCGAGCACATCTGCCAGCTCCGTCATAGCCGGCGCAACCGATTCGGCCGCCGCCGTGGGCGTGGAGGCGCGGCGGTCGCTCACCATGTCGCAAATCGAGGTATCGGGCTCATGGCCAATGCCGGTCACCACAGGCACGGGACAGGCTGCCACCGCACGGGCAAGCTCCTCGTCGTTAAAGGTCATGAGGTCCTCGAAGGAACCGCCGCCACGCACGAGCAAAATGCAATCGGGCGCTGGCGTAATGGCAGCGGCGCGGCGCAAGCCTTCAATAAGCTCTGCCGGCGCACCCTCGCCCTGGACCTTTGCGCCCACGCAGACAAGCTCGACGAGCGGGTTGCGACGACGCAGCGTACGCTTGACGTCGTCGATTACGGCGCCCGAAAGCGAGGTGACGACCGCCACGCGCGAGCAGAACACCGGGATGCGGCGCTTGCGCGCCTCGTCCATCAGGCCCTCGCGGCTCAGCTTTTCGGCCAACTGAGCCACCTGCTGACGCAGCAAGCCCTCCCCCGCCAGCGAGAACGAGCGGGCGACGAAGCTCATGCGACCCGTAGGCTTGTAGAGATTGAAGCTGCCCTTAAAGCTCACCTGCATGCCGTCGCGCAGATCGAACGTGCGCTTGAGATAGGCACCCTTCCAAATGATGCAGTCAACGGCGGCCGAATCGTCCTTAATCTGGAAGTAGCAGTGGCCGCTTCGGGCATTGGGGCCACGGAAGCCCGTGACCTCGCCCAAGACACTCAGCTGCGGAATAGCATCGAGTGCACCGGCGGCGATCTCCACCGCCTGGCTCACGCTGAGTTCCTTGCGCTCCTGATCGTCCGAGCCGTCAAACTCGGCGGAAACAGCATTGCCGGTTAGATTCCAGCCTGCCACGCAGCCTCCTTTCGTTATCGTGCACAAAGGCTCCAGCCCTGCGCAAATTCAAGTCCAACACATAGTACAGCGCCGCGGGGACACAAATCCCCGCGGCGCCTGTCAAGCCAATTTGTTATCGGTTGGAGTTTCTGTTGTAGCGAGCCATCAAGTAGAGCAGCTGAATAATCGAAGTGAGCGCTGCGGCCACATAGGTAAGCGCAGCTGCCGTCAGGACCTTCTTAGCACCGTTGACCTGCTTGGAGCTCATGCCCGACCGCTCGATGTACGCCACGGCGCGGCGGCTGGCATCAATCTCGACCGGCAGCGTAACCAGCTGGAACAACACACTAAACGAGAAGAAGATCAGCGCGAGGGTCGTGAGTCCCGCGATGTTCATAAACAGGCCCATGAGTAGCACGATGGTCCAGGTGTTCTGGGTAAAGTTGACGACCGGGACCAGGGCAGTGCGCACCTTCATCATGGCATAGCCGCTTTGTCGCTGGGCGGCGTGGCCCGCCTCGTGGCAGGCGACGGCAACGCTTGCGACCGATCCGCCCGAACGGTTGGCATCCGAGAGATACAGGTTGTTATCCTGCGGGTTGTAATGGTCGGTGAGCTCACCGGCGACGCCCTTGATACCCACGGCATTGCAACCGCTGGCGTCGAGCATGCGGCGCGCGACCGTGGCGCCCGTATCGCCGTCCGAGCGCACCATGGACCAGGTTTTATACGTCGAGTTGATATAGCTCTGCGCGGCAAGACCGAGCACCGTACAAACAAGGACGACCAGCAGGTACAGCGGGTCGATGCCAAAGCCATAACCATAGTAATAGGGCATGCGAATTCCTCCGAATCGAGTTACACGTTGGAGGCATTCTACCCATTCGCCCAGCCAACGAGACAGCATCGATGTTTTGGCAATGTCAGCGAAAACGGCCGAGAGCGAGCATGGTGACGTGAAAGAGAAGCGACGCGTACTTTGGTACGCGAGCGACGATTGAACGTCAGATTGCCGCTCTCGGCCGTTTGCAGCGTCGAGCTGTTACGCGGTTTGGTAAAACCGCGTAACTATATACCTACAGGAGCTCGATTTTGCCGTCCTTCACGGTGAGCCCCATATTGCCCGAGAGCAGATCGTCCAGGCGCGAGCCCACAAGCTCAAAGCGCCAGCCTTCGCGCAGGGGGCTCTGCTCGGGATGCTCAATATAGTCGGCCAGGTCATCGCGCGAGGCAATGACCGAGGTCGCCACGCCCGAGCGCTCGGCGACCAGGCGAATGAGCGCGTACATGAGATCCGTCACGCTCTCCAGCTCCGGCGAAATCTGACGGTGCCCGCGCACCATGAGCGGCAGGCGATCGTGCGGACAGCTCGCACCGCGCTTAATGGCCATGAGCGCGCCGTCCACGTCGCGCTCCCCCAGCTGATCGGTGCCGCGGATGCTGCGGAACTCCTCAACGCGCACAGGATTGCGCTTGACGAGCGCCAGCAGCGTATCGTCGGACATGACCCACTTGCGCGGGATGTTGCGGCGCTCGGCGCGGTCCTCGCGCCAGGCGGCGAGCTCGCGCGCGATGCCCAGCTGATGGCGGCTACAGGAGTTGATGCGCTTGACCTTGCGGAATGCCTCGTGACGATCGGCGCGATAGTGCGACTCGTCTGCCAGCGGGCGCAACTCGTCGAGCACCCAGTCCACGCGGCCCAGCTCGCGCAGGCGGCTCATCATCTCGGTATAGGCGACGATCAGATACTTGACGTCATCGATCGCGTACTCAATCTGCTTATCGCTCAGCGGGCGGCGCGACCAATCGGTCAAGGACTCGGTCTTGGGCAGCGATACGCCGCAGAACGTCTGAACGAGCGCGCCGTAGGAAATCTGCTGGCGCTCACCCAAAAAGGCGGCGGCGACCTGTGTGTCAAAAATCGGTCGCGGCAGCGCGCCCACGGTGTGGAGCATGACCTCCATATCCTGCGAGCAGGCGTGGAAGACCTTGACCACGCTCTCGTCGGCCATAAGCTCGGCCAGCGGCGATAAGTCGTCGATCACCAAAGGATCGACCGCGACGCTCTCGGCAGGGGTGGCAATCTGAACCAGACACAGGCGCGGATGAAACGTGCGCTCGCGCAAAAACTCGGTATCGACGGCAATCGCGTCGAACTCACGAGCGCGCTGACAAAAGTCGAGTAGAGCCTGATGTGTGGAAATGTACATATCAACCCATCGAATAAGGTTAGGCCCGAAAAACACGGGTAGGATATCGGCATTGCCCTACAACTATACTCGGTTAGTCACAGAACGGGAACGTAAGTATGCGCTGCCTTATCATCCACAACCCGGCATCGGGTCCCAGCTCCGATGAAATCTACGCATTCACGCACGCTCTTGCACAGGGCGGCGACGAGGTCGTAATGCGCTTTATCGGCGATGGCATGGAGCCCGAGGACGCGGTAGCGGACGTTCGTGAGTTCGACCGCGTAGTCGTTTCGGGCGGCGACGGCACCGTCTCCAACGTGCTCGACCAGATGCGCGGGTGCGGTGTCCCTACGCTCATCTTCCCCTCCGGCACAGCCTGCCTGTTCTTTAACAACATCGGTAATGCCCCCGAGGCGGCGGCGCTTGCCAAGGCTTGCCGCGCCGGCCGCACGGTCAAGGTGGACATGGGTGAGCTCTTTTGGATCGACGAGAACGGTAACGAGAAGCGCCACGGCTTTATCATCATCGCCGGCTCGGGCTTCGACGCCGAGATCATGATGAAGGCCGCTCCCACCAAAAACGACATTGGCGAGATCGCCTACTTCCTCTCCGCGCTCGCCACGCCCAACCCCACGGTGGCGCACTTTACCATTGAACACGACGGCATTGTCGAGGAGCTCGACGGCATCTGCTGCATGGCGGGCAATACCTCAGTCATCCAAAACGACATCAACCTGTTCCCCAACTGCCGCATGAACGACGGCATGGTCGACATCGCAGTCATCGAGCCCGTAAAAACCGTGCAACTGCTCCCAACCGTGATCACCGCCGCGCTCGACCCCGCCGGCAAGGTGCTCGGCCGCCCGCAGTTTAAGATTATCCAGACCAAGGAAGCCAAGATTACCTGCACGCCGTCGCTGGGTATGCAGTTCGATGGCGAGATCATCTCCAGCAACTCCGGTGTCTTTGGCGCCCGCGCGCTTCCGCAATGCCTCGACCTCATCGTCGACGAATTCTCACCACTCGGAAAATAGGAGAACCCCGTGAAAGACAACCCTATCCTTGGCTTTATCGTCATCGTTCTGGCCCTGCTCGTGGGCTACGCCATCAACGTGATTCACCGCCGAAAGAAGTAAATCCACATTGGTATGATATTCATCCAATCACCGAGGAGAAGTCCGAGGGCAACAACATGGCCGCCATGGCCGTTGGCACCGTCGTCGTCATCGGTGTCTGCGGCTTCGTACTCTATCGTCGCAAGAAGGCCTAAGAACCCCACACCTTAAGGCGCGGGCGGGATGGCCAAGGTCGCCCCCCGCTCAGCCCGCCCCTTCGACCGGCGGGAAACGTCGCTGAAATCTTTCAAAAAAGATTCCCCGCAAACACTTTGCTGTGCTATAGTGCAACGCAACAGAAACAAGGTGCGAATGCGCCATGGCATCACGAAAGGAGCCACCAAGATGAAGAACGCGATGAAGTCCCTCAACAACTGGTGGTGGCGTGATGCGAATACGATCGGTCGACAGTGAGTCCCTCACGCCTGTTTTTGCGCTCTAGGTGATTGAAAGGCCTCCGGTTTCGACCGGGGGCCTTTTTCTATCTCGAGCCCGATCGCATTCGCATCACGCGCCTCCGCTTTTCCCTTGCACTCCCCTTCCGAAAGGATTTTCAACATGTCTCAGAACACCACCGCCCAGCCCCGCACCGTCCAGACCACTGACCGCGGCAAACTCGACCTCAAGGCACTCACTCTCTATGCCATCCTCCTCGCCGCCGGTTTCGTCCTCAACATGACCGTCTCCAAGTTCTTTAGCGGCCTCACCGGAGGCTTCCTCTCGCCCGAGTTCATCATCGCGGCTTTCTGCCTCGAGATTCTCATCGTCAAGCCCAACATCGGCCAATCCGCGATTATCGGCCTCCTCGCCGGCGTGGTAATCCAAATCACCGCCTCCGTCAAGGGCCCCGACCTGATCGCCGAGCCCGTCGCCGCCATGGTCATGGCTCTGCTCGTCTCCGTGCTCGCCGACTCCAAGGTCAAGGGCCTGCTCCCGCTCGTCAGCACCTTTGTTGTCACCTTCATCTCCGGCATGATCTACGCGACGATCTTCTCCTTTGGCGTCATGAACAACCCGGCTTTCATGGGCGTCATGGCTCCTGTCGTCGTCGCCACCGGTGTTGCCAACGCCATCATCGTGACCGCCCTCTACATCCCCATTAAGAAGGCCCTCAAGCTCAACGACTAAGTAGCCGACAAGCCACACGCAGGCACCGCCGTCTTCAACGCCATCCTGGTCCAGGCCCTCAGCGTTCCGCTCAAGAAGGTCTTCTCCAAGTCCAAGTAGTAATACTTGCTACCATGTAGACCGCCGGTCGTTTTGCGGCCGGTGCTCTTTTACGATAGAAAGGCCCCCATGAGCTCCAGCAATACCATCATCAAGCTCGATGACGTCTCATTTTCCTATGGGCACGAGGCGCAGAATGCCCTCGATCACGTCTCACTCGCCATCGAAAAGGGTGAGTTTGTGGGCGTCATCGGCCCCTCAGGCGCCGGCAAATCGACGCTTGCCGCCGTTATGAGCGGAGCCATCCCCCACCATTACACCGGCCAGCTCTTTGGAGCCACGCTCGTCGATGACCGCGACACCTGCGAGATCACCCTCACGGATATCTCGCGCGTGGTGGGAAGCGTGCTGCAGGACATCGATGCCCAGATGGTTGCGCCCATCGTTGAAGACGAGATGCTCTTTGGCCTCGAGAACTTTGGCATACCGCACGATCAAATCGAGGAGCGCATCAGCCAGACGCTGACGACCGTCGGCATTAGCGACCTGCGCCACCGCGAGATTGCCACGCTTTCGGGCGGGCAGAAGCAGAAAGTCGCAATCGCCGCGATCATCGCCATGGCGCCCAACGTGCTCGTGCTCGACGAGCCCACGGCAGCGCTCGACCCGGCAAGCTCCACGCTCGTTTTTGACACGCTGCGCCAGATCAACCGCGAACACGGCATCACCGTGGTTGTTATCGAGCAGAAGGTCGCGCTGTTGTCGAAATACTGCAGCCGCGTCCTCGTCATGGCAGACGGCAAGCTCGCGTTTGACGGCGAACCCCACCAGGTCTTTGCCCACGCAAGCGAGCTGCGCCAGATGGGCGTCGACAGTCCCCGCGTCGCGCGCATCGCGAACAGCCTGGCAGAAGTTGGTCTGTTGCCGAGCGATCAGGCGCCCTGCCTCAATGTTTCCGAAGCGCACCAACTTATCTCGTCCTTACTTGCGGATGCAACGAGCAAGGACGCGCCCGCCGATGTGCCCGAGACCTCTCCCCATATCCCGGCGGTCCCCCGCGGCGTCAATCAGGAGCCAGTAGTCGAACTCACCGATGTGACCTTTGCCTACCCCCATGGCGGTGCCTCGGTCAGCAACCTCAACATGTGCGTCTATCCCGGCGAGCTCGTAGGCATCATCGGCCAGAACGGTGCTGGCAAGACCACGCTCACCAAGCTGTTGAACGGCCTTCTGCATCCAGCGTCGGGAACCGTGCGTATGGCGGGGATGAACACCGCCGACGTCCCCACCAGCGCGATCGCTGCAAAATGCGCGACGCTGTTCCAGAACCCCGACCGCCAGCTCTGCCGCGACACCGTACTCGACGAGGTTGCCTTTGGTCTTGAACTGCACGGTGTCGGCACCGACGAGGCCCGCCAGCGTGCACGGGTGGCGGCGGAGCGCTTTGGGCTCCCCTTGGACGAATCGCCGTTCTCGCTTTCGCGCGGACAGCGACAGATGGTCGCCCTAGCGTCCGTGGTTGTGCTCGACCCACAGGTGGTTCTGCTCGATGAGCCCACGAGCGGCCTCGATTACCGCGAGTGCATGACCGTGATGGAAACGGTGAGCGAGATGGCCGAGCGCGGCTGCGCCGTGATCATGGTGTGCCACGACATGGAGGTCGTCTCGGACTTTGCCCAGCGCCTGGTAGTCATGGCAGACGGACGCATCCTCGAGCGCGGCGACGCGAACCGGATCTTCGCCGACGATGCCCTCATGCGCGCCGCCTATGTGGAGCCACCGCAGGTTGTGGCCCTGTCCAAAGAACTCGCGCGCGACGTTTCGCCCCGATTCGCCGGAATCAGTCAGGTCTCCGATCTGGTCGACCTGGTAAAGGAGATGCTCAAGCATGACTAACGTGATCGACTACGTGCCCGGAGACTCACTGCTGCACCGGCTGAACCCCGTGACCAAGCTAGCCCTGGCCGCGGCTATTATCTTGGCGACCTTCCTCGGCGACACTTATGTGCTCCTGATCGCCCTGCTTGTGCTGACTTTTATCTTGGGCATCTACGCCAAATCGACCGCAGGCCTAGTCTCGCTCGTCAAGCTCATGGTGCCGCTCTCACTAATCATGCTGGTCCTGCAGACCGCCTTTATCCGCACCGGAGCCCCCATCTTTGCCTGGATTACCACAGATGGTCTTATCACCGGCACCAAGGCGGCGCTTCGCCTGCTCGGCGTGGCACTGCCGCTCATCCTCATGCTCACCATCACGCAGCTCGGCGATCTCGCTAACGCTTGCGTGGAGGTGCTGCACGTGCCGTACCGCTATGCGTTCACGTTTACCACGGCACTGCGCTTTGTACCGGTCTTTAGCCAGGAGATGAACGCCATCATGGAGGCGCAGACCGCGCGCGGCGTTGAATACGACACCAAGAACCCCCTCAAGAAGATCCAGCTCATGCTACCGCTCTGCGTGCCGCTGCTGGTGAGCTCCGTGGGCAAGACCGATGCCACTGCCCTGGCGGCCGAGCAACGTGGCTTTTATCTGCGTACGCGCGCGAGCTCGTACAAGCGCTATCCCATTAAGGGCATGGACATTGCCATACTTATTGCCAGCATTGCCCTCATCGTCCTCGGATTCTTGTTCTAACCTGCCAAAAAGGGACAGGTTTATTTTGGTCGGTTTTATATGGGCAAATGTCAGTCTCGTCCTTTAAGCTCCAGCACCAAGCAGCAACCGCAAAATGCAAAAGGCCCCGGCTCGCACAAACGAGCCGAGGCCTTTACTGTTTTCCCAGATAAAACCTACCAAAATAAACCTGTCCCTTTTTGGCAGGTCGAGAGCTACAGGCGGTAGGGGGCGCCGCTGCGGATGATGGACTCGCGTACCAAAACGTCCATGGCGTCGAGGGTGATTTCGGGCATCTCGCGATACTTTTGCAGCACCGAAAGCTCCGTGCAGGCCAGAATGACGCGGTCGCAGCCGCTGCGGGCAAACTCCCACATCACACGATCAAACTTATCCATATCGGGCTCGCGTCCCGCCTTCACGTCGTCGTAAATAAGCGACATCACATCGGCCTGGCGCTTCTCGCTGGGATAGACGACTTCGACGCCCGCCGCCTCGCACTCGCGACCGTAGACGCCGGCACCCACGGTGCCATCGGTACCCATGATGCCGATCTTGCGCACCGGCTCGGCCGGCATGCTCAAGTTGGGGTCGAACTCACACTCCCCCATCACCACGCCGGCAAGCGCATAGCGCACCGACTCGCGCGGCATATGGATGATGGGGACCGAGGTAAACGACTGAATCTGATCGTAAAAGTAGTGCGACGTGTTGCAGGGAATGGCAATGTGCGCGCAGCCCAGCGTCTCGAGCGCCTGCGCGCATTCCTTCATGGTCGCCAGCAGCTCGGTATGGTCGCCGGTCTTAATGGCCAGCGTGCGGTCGGGCATGGTCGACTTAGAGAGCACCACCATGTCGATATGTTCCTGATCGCGGGCGGCCGCCGTGTGACGCACCACCTGGTCGTAGTAATACGACGTGGCCTCGGCGCCCATACCGCCGATAACTCCCAGCTTTTCCATCGCCGCCTCCTTGGTGACGCTCGCACCATTGCGCGTATCATACCCGCGCCCGTCCGATACAAACCGGGCGGGCGCGACGTTCATCCTATTTGTAATACGTCTTAAACAGCTTAAAGTGACGCAGCTTGGTGTGCCACATGCGCAGCCAGCGGTTAAAGACAAAGTCGCCCTTCATAAACGAGGGGTCGGCGGCCTTACCCTCCTTGGCCAGGCGATGCGCCTTAGCGCGCAGCTCGGGATCCTTGACGTATTTATCGACCACGCCCATGGGGACAACCATCCACAGCGCCTCGTTCTGCGCCGTCACAAACTCGGGCTCAAACGGGCGGTTGTACACATACTCGTCCACCACGTACTTGGCAACGTTAAAGCCACTGTTGGTGACGTAGTAGTTACTGCGGCCCTGGCGAGTGTTGAAGTCGAAGAACTTAAACGAACCGTCGCGCTCGTCGTATTTGACGTCAAAGTTGGAGAAGCCCGTAAACTTGAGGTCCTCGAGCAACTTGCGCACGCCGCCCATGAGCTCGTCATTGGGCTCGGTGATGATGCAGGCGTGGTTGCCAACGCCGTGAGGCTGGTGCTCCTCGAGCAGCACGTGGCCCAGGCACATCATGCGCACCTTGCCGTTGCGGTCGGAATAGCTGGTAAGCACGCGCATGTACTCGTCGTTGCCGGGCACGCGATCCTGCAGGATCAGATCATCGGTGTAGCCACTCGCATATACATCGCGAATGACCTGCTCCAGCTCGGCGCGATCGGCGATCTCGTAGGCCTTCTTCTGGCCCTCGAACTCGTGCTCCCACCACATGATGCCGTCGGAAGGCTTCAGGATCATCGGGAAGGGAAAATCGATCTGGTCGAGCACCTCGGCAGAAGCCTCGCCCTGGGCGTTGAGCATGGCCATGGTAAAGGTAAACGTATGCGGATAGGGAACACCGTGCTTCTCGCACAGCTCGTAGAAGATTTCCTTCTTCTGGCACTGTTCGAGCATGCTGTAGGGCGCATAGGGCGCGATGACGTTTGAGGCAAGCTCGCCGGCATCCTGAGCCTGTGCGGCAAGCGCGACATAGTTGTCGCCGCAGCCCATGAGAATAATCTTCTTATCGGGATTGGCCTGCGCGACACCGTTAATGGTCTCGATCATGACCGGCATGGTGTCGATATCAACATTGGGCGTGTAGTCGATAATCTGGCTGCGGTACGCGGGGCCGGTCTGGTACTTGCCAAAGACCAGGCTCTTGACCTGATACTCCTCGTAGAAAGCGCGCGCCACCGAATAGGCGTTGATGTCGCCACCGAGCAGCACGGGGATAAACTCGCGCTCTGTAAACTGCAATGCCATGGAAACTTCCTATCTAGAACTGCCCACGACGGGCGGTCTTTATGCAACCCGTTTATTTTAGCGTGCCGGACCGTTTCCTCCTAAAGCTCCACTGTATCTATGACAATCAACGCAATTATCCAGCATGAAGGCCGCGCTCACCGCCGTATGACAAACGGCAATGAACCCACCGTTGTTGTAGGGTTCAGCATATTGATACCCCCGCGTGAAAGGCGCACGCGTGCTCCAGGACCTTCCAACCGATAACCCCATCCTCGATGCCGCAAAACGCGAGTTGGCGCAGCGCGCAAGCGACTGCTCCTCTGCGCACCGCAAACGACGCTTACGACGGTGCCGCCTACATCACCTCCATCGATACATCGGCGCACAAAGGCACGCGCAAGACGCCCGTCGCCGGCGGACACGATACCGCCATCGAGCAGTTTGGCCTCGTCTCCGATGCCCACGCCGGGGACAACATCAGGGTAATCAAACTCGGCGACGGCACCTGTTCGTTCACCCCCGCCCAGGCGCTCAGCGAAGTAGAGCAAGCTCGCCGCAATGGGACCTTATAGCCACAAACCCCAACGTTGAGATAGCTTTCACAGTCCAAAGCCCGTCCCAAACAGGCCCCCGTAACGTTAAAGTTGAACTCTATGGTTTCTCAACAATTCGATATAACTGCAGGTCAAAGCCAAAGTCTCAAGTTCAACTTGACCCTTTAAAACCTTTAAGGTTCAAGTTGAGGTCGAAAGCAGTAGTAGAATACCTGAGGAACAATAACCTACGATTGATTGCAGAGGGACTGGATGCAGCATTCGAATCATCGCACCGCAGCGCTCATCGCGTCGAAGCCGGCTCGCATTATCACGAGCGCCGCGCTCGCCGTTGCACTGACGGCCACGCCGATGCTCTCCCCCGTCGCGGCCTATGCCGCCTCGCAGGCAACGCAGGATCAGCTTTCCGCCGCCCAGAAAAAGATCGAGGACGCTACGAGCGCCTATAACGACGCCCGCACCAAGCTCGAGGATCTGCAAAAGCAGATCGACTCCAATGAGGCGAACATCGATAAGATTGAGGCCGAGTTACCCGAGCAGCAGGCCAAGGCATGCACCGCCATGCGCGATCTGTACAAGTACCAGAAGGGCACCAACCCCATCGTGAGCTTCCTGGTCAACGCACAGAGCCTGGGTGAGTTCATCACGACCTGCAAATACACCAACCAGATCACAAGCTCGAGCGTCGACGAGATCGAAGAGCTCAATAACATGCAAACCGAACTCGAGCAGAACAAGGCCGAGCTCCAGCAGGCCAAGTCTCAGCTTGAGGCAGAGCAGAAAAACGCCGAGGATGCGCTGGCGCAGGCCCAGCAGCTCCGCAGCGAGGCACAGGCAAAAGCCGAGCAGGAAAATGCCGCCGAGCTTGCCAAGCTTGAGGCCGATAAGGCCGCTGCCGCCGAGAAGCTCTCGGGCGAGGGCGTGAGCGGCAGCAATTCCAGCAGCCAGGCCACCAACGCCAACACCACCATCGACACCACGGTGAACAACGCCAACACCGGTAGTTCCGATTACGATTCGTTCATTAATGAGTGGACGAGCCGCATCGACAATTACCTCGCCGGCTCCCCTATGGCAGGCCAGGGCTATAACTTTGCCGTCGCCGCTTGGAATACCGGTGTCGACCCCCGTTGGTCCCCCGCCATCGCCTGCATCGAGAGCACCAAGGGTGCTTATTGCGCCAATTCTTACAACGCCTGGGGCTGGAGTGCACGTGGCGGCGGTTGGCGCAGCTTTGGCAGCTGGAGCGAGGGCATCTTCGCTCATGTTGCCTATCTGGGCGCCAACTACGGCTCCACCCTTACCCCGGCTGCGGCCAAAAAGTACTGCCCACCCACGTGGCAGGACTGGTACAACAAAGTCGCCGCTCAGATGAACCGCATCTAAGTGCAACTGCAAAGGGCCCCAATGGGGCCCTTTTCTTTTAGGTAGCGGAGGTATCGACGACGCCGGTCGCATTGGCAACCGCGACTATGACGATCATGCATAGGAGCAGCACACCCAATGCCTTGAGCCAGAGTTTCGCGAGTTTCTTGCCGCGATAGCTGTCGAGCAGTGCGAATCGCCGACGTAGACGGCGCTTATCGAGCACCGCAAAATGCGTAAGCGCCATAAGGCCATCGACAAAGAAAAAATACTCGATTATGAGAAGCCACGTCGGGTAGCTTTGGTTTGCTCCCGTGGGTTGAAAGACGGCAAAGTGACTTCCGGCAAAGAACACAAGCAGCGAGAAGCAGACGAGCGTATTCCAAATGCGCCCCAGGGACTCCGGAACGCGAGAGAGCAGACCGCATGCAGCGGAGGTGGCAGGCCTAGGAAGCCTTGCGGGGTTCTGGAGCCCTTGGGGCGTCAACAACGTCTCCGAGGCCGGAGTACGGACAGGCGCAGGCGCAGGAGGCCGCACGGGGCGACTCAGATCGTATGCCGCGCGCGTCGCCCGTCCCAATGCTTCCGCACTCCCAAAACGCTTGGCCGGATCGAGCGCCATCGCCATGCAAACGACATCGGCAAGTGGAGTGGGAATGCCGCGCACCTCGCATTGCTCGCGCATGTCGAGCCCTGGTTTAGGGTCGACTCCCGTCAAACAAAAGAACAGCAGGGCACCGAGCGCGTAGACGTCGCTTCGCACGCTCGTCTGCCCAAACCCATACTGCTCGGGCGGCGCATAGGGCCGTGTCCCAAACTTGACAGTATCGGCATCGGCGCCATCGCGCCACACGCGCGCGATCCCCAAGTCGATAATCACCAGCGATGAAAACGTCAGGCCGTCATCAGGCGTATAGTTGGCACCTGCCACGATGATATTCGACGGCTTGAGGTCGCGATGGATCACCGGCGCCGAAGCCTCCCCCGCCATTGCAAAACCGGCATGGAGCTCGCCCACGGCGTCGCAAAGGACAGGATACAATTCACGCGCATAATCGGGAGCGGCTCCCAGACGGTCCACCAGTGCCCCGAGTGTCTCCCCTTCTATATATTCCATAACCACGTTGAGCTCGTCGCCCGCACGACGACAATCGACGATTCTGGGCAGGTGCTCAAAACGCCTGCCTGCCCGCTGAGCGGCAAACAGACGCTCGTATGCCCCGCCGATTTGAGCCGAAGCATCGATGCGTTTACGGACAAAGGGACCGAGCGAACCACCGCCGGTTCCTTCAAAGTACACGAGCTCGGTTGTTTCAACGGACGAGCGCTTAAGTACACGCTCCACGCGATAGCTGTCGTCGCGATCGAGCGACGCCAGGTGCTCGGCAAGCGCTGCGGTCAGCTCGTCATTGGAATATGTTGGGGTCTGAGTATCCATAGCCTCCATCATAGCGCAGGGCGCAGACACCCCATGGCATCCGCGCCCCGTTCGTTTGCATCGTTGTTCGACAGCTCCGCCAGCTCGGATATCAGCGGCTAATTCACCGTCTCCTCGCCAAAGCGATACAGCTCCTCGTTGACCTTTTGGAGGCTGCACCCGCGATCGATGCAAAAGATGATAATCGCATCGCGGCGGTCCTTGCAGTTAAGGACGCTTACCCCGGCAGCCGTCAGCGCACGGTTGGTCTCTTTGAGCGTCAGCGCCATCGCAAAGGCAATCTGCAGTACCTTATTGCGACTCGGATGACGCGCACCGGTAAAGATCTGATAGCCAAAGGTCTCATTGAGATCGGCCATACGAACCACGCGCGAGCGCTCCAAGCCCTTTTCCTGCAGTAGCTGCTTCAGGTAATCCGAAAGCGACGGGGCGGCAAAGTCGTGCTCCCTGATATAGCCATCGATGTTCGGCGCATCGAGAAGCTCATTGAGCAACTCCTCGGTCAGCTTTTTATCGGGCATACGACTTCACCTCCCATCCGGCGCAACGGTAGCGACATGCTAGGCCAGCACCCAGCTTGCAGTGGCAGACTTATCAAACATGTTGGCAAAATACAGTGCCTTCTTGATATCGCCATCAAAGTAGATATTGCCCGCCACGGAGCCACCGGCGGAAAGGGTACCAGACTGCAGCTCATCGGAGCCCTCGCTGTAGTAACCCTGATTCTGTTGGGCGCCGTTGGCGTCCTCACCCTTCCAGTCGTAGATATTGTAATCTGCGCCCTCATCGCCATTGTTGACGTACGTGACGTGAATGCCCGTCATGGTCGAACCGTCATAATTTGTAAGGCCGGGCTGGACGGAATCGACAACGACGGAAAGACCGGCAGCTGTGGTCACCGTCGTGCCAACCGCCAGGTCAGTCGTAGGCTGCTCTTCCTTCTTCGCCTCTTCCTTCTTGTCGCCATCGCCAGCGTCCTCGGTGACGGTCGCCTTATCGCTACCACAACCGGCAAGAAGACCGGCAGTCCCCAAGGCGACGGTGGCGAATGCGCCAAGTGCAGCGCGACGGCTCAGCAGCACTTCGTTTTCGAGCTTTTTCATTATGCATCCTTCCTACGATCCGGCTACCGCGCCGGTACACAGCACATCGTAGGAAGGATTAAACTTGAATTCATTAGCTGAGAGCTAAGGCCGCGGTAAACGGCCAATGCTCACAGCAATAACCGGGAGCAGCAGCAAGCCGCACCCGCACCCACCAGGACTATATATGGCAGACTGTCGGCGTCGTTCCATCGTCACTCCAAGCCAAGCAATCGTTTGTAGACATCGAGGCCCTTGAGCAAAATTTCTTCGTCAAAGAGCATGGTATCAGTGTGAAGAGCGCTCATCGCATAAGCTGGGCAGCCGTCTGCGTCGATCGGGTTTTCTTGCGCCTCTGGCACGCCCGTGCCCAGCAAGAAGAACACGCCCGGCAGATGGCGCTGATAGAACGCAAAGTCCTCGGCAATTAACAGCGGCTCCTCCACAAGCTGCAGGCCGGGCAAGGCAGGCGCGACACGGGCAAACAACTCGGGGTCGTTGTCGACCGGCGGATAGCCCTCGGCAAAGTCGAGATCGTACGTGCAGCCCGTTGCGGCACAGGCCTCATCAAGCACGCGACGCACGCCTTCGCGCGCCCGGTCGAACATGCCGTCCGTAAACACACGCAGGCTTCCGGCCACATGGGCCTCCCCCGCCACCGCGTTGCAAACCGTACCGGCCTGCAGCAGACCAAACTTGCCGATGCAGGGCTCGTCGCCGCCCAGCTCGTCCATCAGCTCGCGCTCGGCAACCAAAAACTTCGCTGCCGCCAACGCGGCATCGTGCGACTCCTCGACCGGCACGCCATAGGTCTTAGCAATATGGATGCTCGTACCGTGAATATAGATATGCGTCTCGCTCGAACGCGCCAGCAGCGGACCGGAACAGCTCGCCAACGTGCCGGCAGGCAGATCGGGCCACACATGGAAGCCAAAAATGCGGTCGACCCCATAGCGCTCGAACACGCCGCTCTCGCATACCGTCTTGGCACCACCGGTCGTTTCCTCGGCCGGCTGGAACACAAAGAGCACGTTGCGCCTCATGGCGCCCGGCTGCTCGCGAATCGTACGGTCGACATACGTCGCGGCGGCAAGTGCCATGGCCATGTGACCGTCATGTCCGCAAGCGTGCATCTTGCCGGGATGGGTCGAGGCAAAGGCCGCCCCTGTCGCCTCCTCAATGGGCAGCGCATCCATATCGGCGCGAATCGCCGTGGCATGCGCGGCATCAACGCCGGCGTCGAAGAAAGCGCAGACGCAGCTGGAGCACGGATGGGTCACTTCGCAGGTGAGCGGTGCCAGCACGCCCTCGATATAGGCAATGGTTTGCGGAAGATCGAAATCGAGCTCCGGAATGCGATGGAGATCGCGGCGATAGCGACGGAGTTCTTGGAGCTCGGTCATAGAGGATCCCTTCGTGAGGCACATTTGTTGCAACTTATTGTGATACAGGATTGTGGCGCACATGTTTCCAGCATATCCCTGCATTTTTTAAACGTTATATACGAATACTCTTGTTTGGTAAAGTGCAACGTGATAGGGTCTTTACCACTTGATAGAGGCGCGGGCACGAAGAGCCGCGGGCGAGCCGGCAGGCTTTGACCCCGCGGGGAGGCGAAACCCGCCGAACTGGGTTTTTCGGGCACGAACAACCTGGTGGGCCTGTGGGAAACACCCACAGGACTGTCTGCAGCAATGCGGGAGCGCTATCCGGACATTGGGTCCACGCTATGCGGATTCGATGCGCAGATGGCGCCGTCTGGATAGCGAGGTTTACGGGACATGGCATTGACCCCCAACGAGGCATATGCGGCCAAGCAGCCGTTTGTGGACAAGGAGACGCTCGAGCATATCGTCGAGCAGTTCCCCACGCCATTTCATCTATACGACGAGGCGGGCATCCGCCGCAACATGCAAGAGGTGCGCGACGCCTTTGCGTGGAACCCGGGCTTTAAGGAATACTTTGCCGTCAAGGCCAACCCCAACCCGGCACTCATCTCCATTCTCAACGAATACGGCTGCGGCTGCGATTGCTCGAGCTATACCGAGCTCATGATCGCCCGCTCGCTGGGTATCACGGGACACGACATCATGTTCTCGTCCAACGACACGCCGGCTGCGGACTTTGAGCTCGCCGACAAGCTGGGTGCCATCGTCAACTTTGACGACATCAGCCACATCGAGTTCTTTGAGCGCGTTGCGGGGCCCATCCCCAAGACGGTCAGCTGCCGCTTTAATCCGGGCGGCCTGTTCCAGCTCTCCAACGGCATCATGGACAACCCTGGCGACTCCAAATACGGCATGACCACCGAGCAACTCTTCGAGGCCTTCCGTATGCTCAAGACCAAGGGTGCCGAGGACTTTGGCATCCACGCATTCCTTGCCAGCAACACCGTCACCAACGACTACTACCCCAAGCTCGCGCGCATCCTCTTTGAGCTTGCCGTGCGCCTGGAGCGCGAGACCGGCGCACACGTCGCCTTCATCAATCTATCCGGCGGCGTCGGCATCCCCTACCTGCCCGAGCAGCAGGCCAACGACATTCACGCCATCGGCGAGGGAGTGCACGCGGCATACGACGAGATCCTGGTCCCCGCAGGCATGGGCGATGTGGCAATCTACACCGAGATGGGCCGCTTTATGATGGGCCCCTACGGCTGCCTGGTCACCAAGGCCATCCACGAGAAGCAGATCTACAAGGACTATATCGGTGTCGATGCAAGCGCCGTCGATTTGATCCGCCCCGCCATGTATGGTGCCTACCACCACATTACAGTGATGGGTCAGCCGGGCGGCGCCGACAAGGGCACAGCGCCCGTCACGAACACCTATGACATCACGGGCAATCTGTGCGAGAACAACGACAAGTTCGCCATCGATCGCGAGCTACCGCATATCGACATGGGCGACCTGCTTGTAATCCACGATACCGGTGCGCATGGCTACTCCATGGGCTACAACTACAACGGACGGCTGCGCTCCGCCGAGGTCCTGCTGCGCCCCGATGGCGCGGCCGACCTCATCCGCCGCGCCGAGCGCCCGGGCGATTACTTTGCCACGCTCGACGTGCTGCCGTGCGGCCGAGAACTGTTGGCCAAGTCGCGCGCCGAAAGTGCCCGCCGCCGCGCCCAAGACGAGCGCCTAGCAGTCGCCGCCCAATGGAACAAGCGCATCCAGATCGCCGAAGCGAAGGAGAAGAACATGGACATCCGCAATCTCGAGGGCTCAATCGTCGCCCTGGTTACGCCGTTTAAAAAGGACGGCAGTGTCGACTTTGATGCGCTCGAGCGCCTTATCGATTTCCACCTGCAAAATGGCACCGACGCCATCCTCGCCCTGGGCACCACCGGCGAGAGCGCCACGATGACCGACGACGAGGACAACTCCGTTGTCGCCGCGGTGGTCAAGCAAGTTGCAGGACGCGTCCCCGTCATCGCCGGCTCGGGCTCCAACTCCACGCAGACCATGCTCACCAAGTCGCTCACTTACCAGGGCTTGGGAGCCGACGGCCTGCTGCTCATCACCCCCTACTACAACAAATCCAACGAAGAGGGTATCTACCAGCACTTTAAGACCGTCGCCGATGCCGTAGACATCCCCTGCATCCTGTACAACATCCCCGGCCGCTGTGGCTGCGGCATCAGCGAGCGCAACGTGGAGCGCTTGGCCGCGCACCCCAACATCATGGGTATTAAGGAAGCCTCGGGCAACGTCGCCTACGCTGCCAAGATCGCCCACCTGCTGTCCGACGACTTCCGCATGTACTCGGGCGAGGACGCGCTCACCGTGCCGCTCATGAGTCTGGGTGCTTCGGGCACCATCAGCGTGTGGGCCGACGTGCAGCCGCAGCTCGTACATGACATGTGCCGCGCCTATCTGGACGGTGACGTGGCGCGTGCCCGCGATATCCAGATTGCCGGCCAGCCGCTCATCAATGCCCTCTTTAGCGAGGTCAACCCCATCCCCGTCAAGGAAGCGCTCGCCCAGATGGGTATGATCGAGGCAAACTACCGCATGCCGCTGTGCCCCATGGCAGACGATACGCGCTCCGCACTTACCGATGCTCTGAAGGGAGCTGGTCTACTTGATTAAGACCGTCATTATGGGAACGGGCCGCATGGGCTCGCTCATCCGCACTACCGCCGAGGGTATTGTCGACGCTGCCGGAGAGCCCGTTTTTGACATCGTCGCCCAGATCGGCTTCGACTTGTCAGAGCTCGAGAGCGCCCCGGCGGCCGACGTCATCATCGACTTCTCGAACGTTGCGACCTTCGACGCCGTCGTCGCCTATGTCGAGCGCACGGGTACGGCGTTGGTCTCGGGCACCACAGGCTATACGCCCGAGCAGATGGATCGCCTGCGCGAGCTGGGTCAGAGCGCCCGCGTCATGCACTCCGGCAATTACTCCATCGGTATCGCAGCCCTGCGTCATCTGGTGGCACAGGCCACGCGAGAGCTGCCCGGCTTTGACTGCGAAATCGTCGAGACGCACCACAACCAAAAGGTCGACGCCCCCAGCGGCACTGCCAAGTTGCTGCTCGACGCCGTCGTCGAAGCCGAGCCCGAGGCAGGCTACCACCCCGTCTATGGCCGCGAGGGCATGTGCGGAGCGCGCGACCCCAAGGAGATCGGCGTGCACTCGCTGCGCGGTGGCACTGTCGCCGGCGTGCACAAAGTGAGTTTCTTTGGCCAGGACGAGGAGGTCACGCTCGCGCATCGCGCCACGAGTCGTCAGATCTTTGTCAACGGCGCCTTGGCAGCCGCGCAGAAGCTCGTCACCCGCGAACCCGGCTTCTATACGTTCGACCAGGTCATGTTTGCCTAACCAGGTATCAACCGGATCCACCCAAAGGAGAGACCGCAAATGAGCAACGCAGCCGAAATGGATGCACAGGAGATTATCAACTATATCGCCACCGCGCCCAAGAAGACGCCCGTCAAGCTGTACGTGCGCGAAAAGCCGGGCATGAAGGTCCAGTGGGGCAATGCGCATGTCTATGGCGGCCGCCGTGGAAAGACTGTATTTGGCGACTGGGATGAGCTCAAGGCAATCCTCGACGCCAACGTCGATTCCATCGACTACTACGATGTGGAGAACGACTGCCGCAACTCCGCCGTGCCCATGCTCGACCTCAAGGGCATCAACGCCCGCATCGAGCCGGGTGCGATCATCCGCGACCGCGTCGAGATCGGCGACCGTGCCGTCATCATGATGGGCGCCATCATCAACATCGGCTCCGTCATTGGCGAAGGCTCCATGATCGATATGGGCGCCGTGCTGGGCGGTCGCGCCACCGTTGGCAAGAACTGCCACATCGGCGCCGGCACCGTGCTGGCAGGCGTCGTGGAGCCCGCCAGCGCCACCCCCGTCATCATCGAGGACGACGTTATGATCGGCGCCAATGCTGTGGTCCTGGAAGGCGTGCGCGTGGGCAAGGGTGCTGTCGTTGCCGCCGGTGCCGTGTGCGTCGAGGACGTCCCCGCCGGCACCGTGGTCGCCGGTGTCCCCGCCCGCGTTATCAAGATGCGCGACGAGAAGACCGATAGCAAGACCGGTCTCGAGGAAGGCCTGCGCCAGCTCTAATAGTTACGCGGTTTTACCAAACCGCGTAACTTGTCGACGCTCCAAACGACCCAGAGCGGCAATCTGACGTTCAATCGTCGGGCATGACCAGAAAATAGTTACGCGGTTTTACCAAACCGCGTAACTTGTCGACGCTGCAAACGCCCCTAAGCGGCAATCTGACGTTCAATCGTCGGTCGCGTACCGAAGTACGCTTCCCTCCTCTTTCACGTCACCTTGCTCGCCTAGGGGCGTTTTCGCTGACGTGTGCTCAACCTGCGGGGTAATGTCAGCAACCAAGCCGAAAACAACAAAGGCCGAAGCCCTCGTCCGAGGCTTCGGCCTTCATCATCTCAGGGTTCCGTCGTATTCAACCATGGCGGGTTGCTTTGACAGGCGCCCTACGGCCGTCTTATAGACCTCGGAACGATCGCGCCGCCCTATTGCTACAATCTCGGCAATCTCAACCATTCCGTCCTCTCGGATTCGGAAAACCATTTTGAGTCCCGCATTCCGCCATTTAATCTTTTTGCAGCCGGCGAGCTCGCCGTGAAGCGGCGTTCCGATTTCATCAGCGCGCGTCTTTAATTTTATTCAAAAGCAAAAAGCCTTATCGGTTCTCGATGCTACCGATGTTTTTGAGCTCGATGGAGATGAGGCCGTTGGGCTCGTTGACGAACTCGATGTACTCGGAGTTTGAACCCATCTCGGCCGGGAAGCTGATCTCGATGCCCGTGTCGGTACGAATCTTGTGATTGCGTACGGCCGCGCGCTCGACTTGCTTGCGCTCCACGGGCACGCACTCGGGCACCTTCTCCTCGGTCAGCGCCGCACGCACGCTCTCCTTGATGACCGGCTCGTCCTCAAAGACCTCATCGACGATATCCCAAGGCGGCAGCTCCTCGTCGTCTTCAACCTTCTCGGCAACGGCGGCTTTGACCTTGGCGAGCGCTACGGCCGTGTTGGCGCCGTGCTCCTCGGCGACCTCCTCGACCACGCGCGTCACCGTGTCGATGACCTCCTTACCCGAAACCCCCGTGTCGCACTGCAGCAGGCCGTCGGGAATGAGCATGCGATCCTCGCCGGCAATCTTGCGCTTCTTATCCACATAGCCGATCTCCATGGTGCTTGCACGCACGATGGCATAGCTCGGCACCTTTTGCGAGGGGTTTGGCAAAATGGCGTAGTGGCGCGCGATGTCGTTACGAACCTCGCCCTCTTCGCGACCCACCTCGTGCATGAATGCCTGCTTGGAGCCCAGCAGCATCACGGCAAACCAGCGGGCATCTTCATCATCGTCAAAGTCCGCCACAAGCACGTCAGTGGACTCGGCTTTCTCGGCCTTGGTGAGTTCGGAAGAGATGAACTCCGCAATCTGCTGAGACAAGTCCACGAACTCACGCTCACCAAAGAAATAGCCCTTGAGCTCGCCGCCAAACGCAGAGTTCTCCGCAAACGTGGCGCGCTTATTGTCGGCCGAGGTACGTGCGCGGCGCAGATGCGTGGTAACAAAGCTGCGCACGATACGGCTTTCGATATCCAGCTCGCGCTGGCTCATGACGTTGACGGCAGAGTCAAAGTCCAGGATATGCAGAATCGCGTGATTGATTTTCATATACGGCATTCCGTTCTAGATCGCTTTTGGCACGAACCAGTATAGCGGTCGAGTCCGCCCCAGGCGCATCGAAGATTGATGCAAAGCAACCTGTCCCCTTTGCATAAAAAAGGCGTCCGGGTCACATGGGCCCGGACGCCTTCGTTGTAGCCTGTTGCTTAAACGAGCCGAATTTAGCAGGAAAAGTCGACGCTGTCGATAATGTCCTTGAGGGCCTTTGCGGAGGCGGTGAGCTCATGCTGCTCGTCATCGTTCAGCGGCACGGGAACGCGGCAGACGACACCGTCGCGACCAACGACCGTCGGCATGGAGATGGCCAGATCGGACAGGCCGTACTCGCCCACCATGAGCGAGGAGACGGGCAGAACAGTCTGCTCGTCACGCATGACGGCAGTGCAGATGCGCTTTACTGCCATAGCGACACCGTAGTAGGTGGCGTGCTTCTTCTCGATGATGGTGTAGGCGGAGTTCTTGACGTCCTCGGCAATGCGCTTCTCGGCAGTCTCATGCTCCAGGTGGCCGTGAAGCTCGCAGAAAGTGTTCAGCGGCACGCCGGCAACCTGAGCGCTGGACCAGGCGACAAACTCGGAGTCGCCGTGCTCGCCCATGACATAGGCCTGAACGTCGCGCGGGTCAACCTCGACGTGGGCGCCGAGCATTTGCTGTAGACGGCCGGTGTCGAGCACGGTGCCGGAGCCGATGACATGGCCCTCGGGCAGACCGGACATCTTGATGGCGGCGTAGGTCAGAACGTCGACCGGGTTGGAGACGATGAGCAGAATGCCGTCGAAGCCAGACTTCTTAATCTCGGGAATAATGGACTTAAAGATGCTGACGTTCTTGTTGACCAGGTCCAGGCGGGTCTCACCGGGCTTCTGAGCAGCGCCAGCGGTGACGACGATCATAGCGGCGTCGGCGACATCAGAATAATCGCCGGCGTAGATCTTCATCGGCTCGGCAAACGTCATGCCGTGCGCAATATCCAGGGCCTCGCCCTCGGCGCGGTTCTTGTCCACGTCGATGAGAACCATCTCGGAGAACAGACCACTCTGCATCAGCGCGAACGCCGAAGACGAACCGACGAAACCGCAGCCGACAATAGCGACCTTCTTCTCGTTAACCATTAGAAACTCCCATCTCTCTCCACAAACAAGCCGCCCGGGAACGACCCGAGCGGCTTGACGTAATCCCAATGCATCCAATCGGGACTTTGATTATGCTCCTATACGCAGCCAAAAATCGACCGTTTACCGAAATTGTTTGCAGGATTCGTAAAATAACTGAACGAAATCGGTTTCGGGCTATTGACGAACCCAAATAGTCTTCTAATACAGGCCCGCCTCGCGGATGGCCTCGACAGCCAAAGCGATCTGATCGGGCGGCAGGACCAGCGCCATGCGCACGTGCCCCTCGCCCGAAGGGCCAAAGCTCGCGCCCGGCGTCACCACAACGCCGGCCTTCTCCATAAGCTCCTCGCAAAATGCCATGGAATCGGTGCGGCCACCGGGAAGCTTGGCCCACACAAACATAGAGCCATGCGCGTTGGGACGCTCCCAGCCCAGGTCCTCAAGACCGTCGCACAGTGCATCGCGGCGCTCCTGGTACTTCAGACGTTGCGCCTCGACCTCATCGCGCGGACCATTGAGGCAGGCGATGGCGGCCTTCTGAATCGGGAAGAACATGCCAAAGTCGATCTGGCTGCGCAGCTTGGCAAAGGCAGAGACCACATCCTCACGGCCGACCAAAAAGCCGATGCGCGCACCGGTGACGTTAAACGACTTGGAAAGCGAGAAGAATTCCACGCCCACCTCGAGCGCGCCGGGATACTGCAAGAAGCTGCCGCCGGGCTCGCCGTCAAACACGATGTCGGAGTACGCGTTGTCATGGACGATCAGCAGGTCGTGCTCGCGGGCGAAGGCGATAATCTCCTCGTAGACCTCGGGCGTGCCCACCGAGCCCACCGGGTTGGCGGGCAACGACACGATCATGTACTTGGCACGATCGGCCACCTCGGGATCGATGCCCGCCACATAGGGCAGGTAATTGTGCTCCGCCACCAGCGGATAGTACTCGAGCTTGGCGTCGGCGATCTTGGCGCCCGCCTCAAAGACCGGATAGCACGGATCGGGAACCAGAATGGTGTCACCCGGATCGAGCAGGGCCAGGCCCAAATGACCCACGCCCTCCTGCGTGCCGTTGCACGACTGCACCATGGACGGCGTAATGCCCGAAACGCCAAAGCGACGCTCATAGTAATCGCACACGGCCTGCTTAAGCTCGGGCAGGTCGCGCAGGGAATACTTCCACATCTCGGGATTTTGGGCGGCCTGCGTGAGCGCCTCGACCACGTGGTCGTACGGCTTAAAGTCGGGCGTGCCCACGCTCATGTTGTAAATGGTCTTGCCCTGAGCCTTCAGCGCAAGAAGTTTGTTGTTGAGCGAGGCGAAGACCTCCGCGCCAAAGCGGTCGAGACGCTGCGATGCCTGCATGGTGCCACCTTTCGATATAAAAAATACGGCGCTCCGACAAGAGCGCCGCGCGATACGGGCCATCAGATTGCAAAAGTGTAACGCTTGCAACCCCCGTATTGGTTCAATTTAGCCAACCTTAGTCAATTGGATTGAGCGCATCGATCCGCGCAAGCCACAGACGCGAGCTGGCGTCACTCGGCATACGCCAATCGCCGCGCGGGCTGAGCGTCACCGAGCCCACCTTGGGACCATCGGGCAGACAGCTGCGCTTAAACTGCTGGGCAAAGAAGCGACGATAGAACGTACGCAACCACGTGTGGACGGTCTTGGCGTCATAGACACCCTCAAAGCTCTTGAGCGCCATACGGTAGATCTTGCCCGGCTCAAAGCCAAAACGCAGCAGGTAATAGAGGAAGTAATCGTGCAGCTCGTACGGGCCCACCAAATCCTCGGTCTTCTGAGCAATCTCACCGTCGCCCGTGGGCGGCAGAAGCTCGGGGGACACCGGCGTATCGAGGATATCGAGCAAGACCTCGGCAATACGCCCGCCAAAGACATCAGCGGCATAACGTACCAGATGGCGCACAAGCGTCTTGGGCACGCTCGCGTTGACGGCGTACATGCTCATGTGGTCGCCGTTATAGGTAGCCCAGCCGAGCGCCAGCTCTGACAGGTCGCCCGTGCCGATAACAAAACCGCCAGCCTGGTTGGCCAGATCCATCAGAATCTGCGTACGCTCGCGGGCCTGGCTGTTCTCGTAGGTCACGTCTTGGACGGCCGGATCGTGCTCAATGTCCTTGAAGTGCTGCTCCACGGCCGTGTGGATCGAAACCTCGCGGAAGCTCACGCCCAGGTCGCGAGCGAGCGACTCGGCATTCGACTTGGTGCGATGTGTCGTGCCAAAGCCGGGCATGGACACGGCTGTGATACCCGTGCGCGGCAGTCCCAGTGCATCGAAGGCACGCACGGTCACAAGCAGTGCCAGCGTGGAATCCAGGCCGCCCGAAAGACCGATGACTGCAGCCTTGGTACCCGTATGGGCAAGGCGAGTCTTGAGGCCGGCAGTCTGCAGATTAAGGATCGTCTCGCAGCGCCCGGCCAGGTCACCATGGTCGGCCGGCACAAAGGGCGCACGGGGGAAGACACGGTCGATGTCGAGCGCATCGCGCAGGACAGGTTCTTCGGCCAGCACGCCCTCAAACGAAAACTCAACGGTCGTGGCCTCCGGCGCATCGTCCGCGCGCGTCCACGTGGTCGAACGACGGCGCTCGGCAACCAGACGGTCGAGGTCAACGTCGGCCACCGCCATATCGCAGGTGAGGAGCTTCGTGGCGGCGAGCTTCGAACCGTTTTCGTAGACGAGGTTCTCGCCTGCAAAGACCATGTCGGTCGTGGACTCGCCCTCGCTCGCGTCCGCGTAGGCATAGGCGCAGTACAGGCGCGCACTCTGATTGGAGATGAGGCTGCGGCGATAGTCTGCCTTACCGATAATCTCGTCCGAGGCCGACGGATTGAGGATCACCGTCGCACCGGCAAGCGCCATCTCAGTCGAAGGGGGCGCCGGCACCCACAGGTCCTCGCAGACCTCAATACCGAGTACCAAATCCTCGGCGCCCTCATCACAGCAGCGGTAGACAAGCCCCGAACCCAGCGGAACCGGACCCTGACCGGCAAACTCAACCCACACGGGATCGGCGGGCGCCGGAGCAAACCAACGGCGCTCATAGAACTCGCCATAGTTGGGCAGATACTTCTTGGCCGTGAGGCCCAAAAGCTCGCCCGCGCAGCACATGGCGGCACAGTTGTAGATATTCTCGGCCACCGCAACGGGAAGACCGATGGTAAAGACAATCGGCAGCTCGCGGGTTTCATTGAGAATATGTGCCAGTGCGGTCTCGCAGGTATGCAGTAATGTGCGGTTATGGAACAGGTCGGCCGCGGTATAGCCGCACAGATTAAGCTCGGGCAGCACCAGAGCACGGACACCGCGCTCGACCGCCTCGCGAACAGCCGCCAGCGCAACCTCGGCATTGCCCTCGACATCGGCCACGCGAATCCGCGGCGAAGCCGCCGCCACACGCAAAAAGCCATCAGACTGAGAAAGGTGAAGATTCATAAGAATGCTCCCGTGCGTAGACGCCATTCACAACAATTAGCAAGCCCTATTGTAGTTCAACCGCCGGGTGTAACCGCATCCCACCAATTTGGTGAGCTATTGATGAGTTGATGGTATCTGTTAAATGTCACGTACGATTCACATCTGGTGGGTACCCTGATGGCTACACGAAACGAAGCAGATTTACACCGGGAGGGCCCCGTATGACAACCAAGTACACCGACGCGCCGCGCACGCGCGTCATGACACCGGCCGCGCTCAACAACGGCGTTCACGAAAACCATTCCATCGGACAGACCATGGCCATCGCGCCCAAAAAGGGCCTGTTCGACGACATTTCCATTCCCCAAATCATCGCCGGCGCCGCAGCTGCCGCCACGAGCGTCGCACTTGCTTCCAAGATCGGCATCGCCGGATCGGTGATCGGTGCCGCCGTGAGCTCGGTCATCACCGTTGTGTCCTCGCAGGTCTACCGCCACTTTATCTCTGCCAGCGCCAACGCCCTCAAAGGTACGCACGCCGCCGTCGACTACCCTGCCGGCGCCTATGAGCCCGTTGACCTTAATGCCGAGGAGCACCTGGGCGGCGCCGCGACTACGCAGGAGATGCGCCAGGTTGCGGGGCGCGCGACCACGGCGCGCGTCGCCCCCAACAGCCTGCGTGCCAAGGCGGCGGCAGAGCGCAGCCAGACGCAAAAGAAGGTCATCGTCTTCTCGATCGCCATCGCCATCGTCGCGGTCATCGCCTGCGCCGGCGCCATCCTTATCACCACCGCCGGTGAGGGTCTGGGCGAGCGCCCCGAGCCGATTCTGTCGTCGCGCACGACCGAGCACGACGCGGATAGCTCAGATCAATCGCAAAGCCAGCAGGACGACTCGCAGGACACCTCCGCATCCACCGACTCGTCCTCGAACACCCCCGATCAGTCGCAGGGCGCCGATTCCTCTGTGAACAACAGCGGCACGCAATCCGGCACGACTGACTCAAGCCAAACGACCGACGGCTCTCAACCGAGCACGGGCGACCAGGCAAACGGCAATACATCGGGCACAAGCTCCACCGACAACAGCAACACCAATAGCTCGAACAGTTCGAGCGGATCCGCGTCCGGCACGCCATCTGACAGCTCGAGCCAAGGCACGGCATCGGGCAACTAGGCACGTTTGCCTCTCATAGATAACCGACCTGCATAACGGGCGCGAACCGGCAACGGTCGCGCCCGTTTGCCTTGGGCGACGAGATGGCAAGCCCCATGCGATGGTAAGATGCTTTGGTGTGTATAGAGGAGATTTGCCATGAGCAAGACAATAGTTAAGCCCACACTATCGCTGGGCAACCACATCTATCTGTATCGCCTGCTGCGCGACGCGATTGGGTGCGGCAAGCAAACGTTTATGACGCAGGTCGAGGAGGCGCTCGCCGCTGGTGACATGGCCGCTTATGACCTGGGCTTCGAGTCCACGCGCGAGCTGCTCGAGGAGCTCGACGACTGCATTAAGCTGACCGTCTTTAAGGGCGGCCGTCTGTATGCCACCGTCATCGCCAACGAGGCCTGGGATGCCGCCCTTGCCAAAGGCGAGGACAAGCCCAAGGCTGCCAAGGGCGCCAAGCAGTCCTACAAAAAGAAAAAGCGCGGCGAGAAGGACCTCAAGGCCGTGCGCCCCAAGCACGTTAAGCATCCCGAGCCCGAAGCCATGGTTGAAGCCGTACCGGAACCCGAGTCCGAGACAGAGATCGAAGTCGCTATTGAGGTAACAGCAGGAGCCGAAACCGAAATCGCCTCCACGACCGATCCCGAAGTCACATCCGAGCAGGAAGCCACTGCGGAGCTCGAGGAGGCTCCCAAGTCGACAACCGAAGAAGCCGCCAACCAACCCGAGACGTCTGCGTTCCAAAACAGCGATGTCTTTGGCGGCGAGGCCGAGGACGATCAGTCCGACGAGCCCGACGATCAAGACGCTACCGAGTCGACGCCAGAGCCCGAGACGCCGCAGCCCGCCATCTCGCTCACGGTCGTCTATGACCCCGAGAACGCAAACGCCGGCATCACCACCATGGCCTCCACGCCAGCCGAGGCAAAGCCATCTGTCGAGGCAGAGGATGCCCCGCGAGCCGATACCAAAACCGAGACCGCAGACACGTCCGTCTCCGTGGAACCGACGGATTTCGCAGTTAAGCCGGAAACAGCGCCTGAGCCTGCCATCGAGTCCGCATCCGCATCTGCCTGTGACCAGATTCCCGCACCTGCACCGGCTCCGGTCCCCGTTGCAGTGCCTGTCACCACACCCGCAGCACCGACCATCCCCGAGGACTTCCCCGTCGATTTCACAACCGAGGTCTTCTGCCCCGGCCCATTGCTACACCAGCTGTCGACCTATCTCCCCTACGGCGCCGACACCCTCGGCATCGTCGGCGAGTACTACTGGATCGCCCGCGAGCGCGGTACCATCGAGGCCGCGCGAAACCGCGCAAGCTTCCCCCTGCGCTACACGCAGGCCGGCGAGCGCCACGAAGTCACCGTGCGCATCCGCCGCAACACCACCGGCGGCCTCGGCGCCACCTGGACTATCGATAAAGTCGAGCCTTCTACCAAGTAAAAAAGGGACGATAACCCTCAAGGTTATCGTCCCTTTCTCGTTAGGTCACCTGAGCTCGACTAATCGCGCGTCAGCTTGCGGTGAATACGATGCGGCTGGGCTGCGTCCTCGCCCAGGCGCTCGATGCGGTTGGCCTGATAGGCCTCGAAGTTGCCCTCGAACCAATACCAGTTGCCCGGATTCTCGTCGGTGCCCTCCCACGCCAGAATGTGCGTGGCGACGCGGTCCAGGAACATACGGTCGTGGCTAATGACCACCGAGCAGCCCGGGAACTCGAGCAGTGCCGCCTCGAGCGAGGACAGCGTCTCGACGTCGAGATCGTTCGTGGGCTCGTCGAGGAGCAGCAGGTTGCCGCCCTGCTTGAGCGTAAGCGCCAAGTTCAGACGGTTGCGCTCGCCACCGGAAAGTACGCCAGCGCGCTTCTGCTGGTCCTGGCCCTTAAAGCCAAAGCTCGCCACGTATGCGCGGCTGGGGACCTCGGTCTCGCCGACCATCATGTGGTCCAGGCCGTCCGAGACGACCTCCCACAGGTTCTTATCGGGGTCGATGCCGGAGCGGTTCTGATCGACATAGGAGATCTTGACGGTCTCGCCCACCTCGAGCTCGCCCGAAGTCAGCGGCTCCAGACCCACAATCGTCTTGAACAGCGTGGTCTTGCCCACACCGTTGGGGCCGATGACGCCCACGATGCCGTTGCGCGGCAGGGTGAACGATAGGTCGTCGATGAGCACGCGACCGTCGAACTCCTTGTGCAGGTGATGGGCCTCGAGCACCTTATTGCCCAAACGCGGGCCCACAGGGATGCGGATGTCGGTCCAGTCGAGCTTCTGGCTTGCGCGGGCCTCGGCCTCCATCTCCTCATAGCGAGCCAGACGGGCCTTGTTCTTGGCCTGACGGGCCTTGGGGCTGGAGCGTACCCACTCGAGCTCGGCCTCCATGCGCTTGGCGAGTTTGGCGTCGCGGTTACCCTGAGCCTCGATACGGGCGGCTTTGGTCTCCAGATACGTGGAGTAGTTGCCCTTGTAGGGATAAAGGTGGCCGCGGTCGACCTCGCAGATCCACTCGGCAACGTTGTCCAGGAAGTAGCGGTCGTGCGTGACGGCAAGCACGGCACCCTGGTAGTTGTGCAGGAAGTGCTCGAGCCACAGGATCGACTCGGCGTCCAGGTGGTTGGTGGGCTCATCGAGCAGCAGCAGGTCGGGAGCCTCGAGCAGCAGCTTGCACAGGGCCACGCGACGGCGCTCGCCGCCGGAAAGCACATTGACCGGCATGTCAGAATCGGGCAGCTGCAGGGCATCCATAGCCTGGCCGAGCTTGGAATCGATATCCCAGCCATCGGCGGCATCGATTTCGTCCTGGAGCTTGCCCATTTCGGCCATGAGGGCGTCCATGTCGCAGTCCGGGTCGCACATCTCCTCGCCGATCTTATTGAAGCGATCGACCTTGGCGATCATGTCGCCAAATGCCATGCGCACGTTCTCGATGACGGTCTTGTCGTCGTCGAGCGGCGGCTCCTGCTGCAGGATACCCACGGTGTAGCCGGGGGTAAGTCTGGCATCGCCGTTGGAGACTTCCTCGATGCCGGCCATGATCTTGAGCAGGGTCGACTTGCCCATACCGTTAGGGCCCACGACGCCGATCTTGGCACCGGGATAGAAGCTCAGGGTCACGTCGTCAAGGATCACCTTGTCGCCATGAGCCTTGCGAGCCTGATACATCTGGTAGATAAACTCTGCCATTTGCCTGTTTTATCCTTTCTACCTGCTGTTTCCCTATTCTTGTTTCGCTTTAGTGGAAACGAGATGAGAAAACCAGCTCTAAAACGTAACGAAAAAGGGGCACGGTTACCCATACCCCCTAATACTACCTGGGAAAAGTCCCCCGGAACATACTATGAACTGCGTACGCTAGTTTTCCGCAACCTTAACGAGCAGCTCGCTGCGATTTGCGCCACAGCAGATACGAGTAGACGTAGACGACTCCGACAGAACCAAACGCCAGAACCGCAATCACCGCGGCGACAACTTCACTCGAAAGCACGCTACCCGCAACGCCCATCACAATCAGACCAACACCCAGCACCATAAAGCAGGCACCGCCAAAACGCTGCGTACGGCGCCAGTTCTCGGGATCGGCAAGCGCCCAGGGCGTCTTGATACCGAGCGTATAGTTCTGCTTCACACGCGGCAAGTAGTTGCCTACGCCAATGAACGGCAAACCGACAGCACCGGAAATCAGCGCGTTGACCGAACCGACCGCCGGCACCACGCCCCAGACCGTAAGCTCTCCCAGCCAGCTTATGGCGCACATGAACAAGGTGAAGGTGATTACGAAGCCCTGATAGAACTTGCCCGAGGTTCGATATGCCTCGCCTTTGGGATCGATGCGCGGCACCACGCAGAACATTGCGAGAAGCACCAGGGGCAGCACGCCGTGCGCGGAGGCCATCCAGCTGGGACCCCAACCGTCAACGCCGTTCGCGCCCCAGTGCGTGGGAATCTGCGCAGGCAAGCTCGGCATCACCATAAGGTGCGCTACGATATTGGCGACGCACAGAGCGACCAGCGCGATCCACACGCGTGGCGATACCCCCGTGGCGTGAATGCCCTTGTTTTCGTTATTCATCCTTATCACCTTCAGTGTTTGTAAAGCCCATAAACCAACCGATCAAGTCCTGCATGACGGTGGTGTTTAAGCTGTAAACGATGTTTTGGCCATGACGTTCATCGGTCACCAACCCGGCGTTTTTGAGCGTCGCCAAATGATGGCTCAATGATGGCTTGCTGATGTCAAAATGCTCGGCAAGCTCCCCAGCCGTGCGGTCGCCCTCGCGTAGTAGTTCCAAAATACGCCGCCGCGTAGGATCGGCCAGCGCTTTAAAACCCTCTCCCGGCATAGGACCTCCTCTCATCATTTCGTTCGACGCGCACACTATACTCGATATTTAGATGTTTGTCTAATTATCTAATCTTATACTCAAAAAAATAGCCGCCCCCGCGTAATGCGAAGACGGCCACTTCTCACGCCATAAACGTGTTTCGGAGTTGGCTAACCCGCGGCAATGGGCGCCATCTGCTTCAATCTTATGCGAATCCCGATCCCATTTCAACAAACCCCAAGGGTTCAAATGGAATCGTGATAATACCCTTGATTATCAACTTTATCCGAACACCTCCCATATTCATCCGCACATGTGCGGATGAATATGGGAACCCGATACCCTGAGGGCCGGATCGGCCGGCCCCGGGAGATCGGAGGACG
>OLSO01000627.1_pt1 | contig 33478 bp, 45 predicted proteins | sample 1672441 | NCBI WGS metagenome assembly OLSO01 (sample SAMEA3136686, study PRJEB25190) | human gut metagenome | biome: human gut; feature: human-associated habitat; material: faeces | place: Austria | collected 2013 | reverse complement strand
TACATCTCAAAATCAAAGGGGAGGTCTTCTGGCTCGGGGTCAGCCTCCTGGTCTTCCTTCTCAGCTTTCGCCAATGGTTATTGACCATTCGTCACCCTTACAGCAGCAAGGACTGCCGCAGATTCACACTGCGTTCCCTTTTCCCTTCGATCTATTCACTTTTTTCCTTTCGCCGGAAAGACCGGCTCTGCTTTGTAGTATAGCACACAAAAAACAAAATGCAAGAACATTCTGTCATTTTATTTTTCATGAGCCAGAAGGTATTTTTATGAGTAATTTTCTTTCCTCTTTTTTAATCATCGTCAGCACCGGCACATGTTTTTTCCGCAGGGCATGGACGACCGGATAGGTGTAAAATACCTCCCCTTCCACATAGACCGCCTCGGGCTTTTCTTTCAGAATCGCCTTCACCTGGGCTTTAATCCGGTTCTTCCATTTCTGCTTTTCCATAGCCACTTCGGTGAAAATCCCATCTTCATTAAGTTCCGGAAGCTCCGGCAGCGCCATCCGGACAATCTTCACTCCCGTCAGACCCGGAAGCTTTTGAAGAAGTGCCTCCGCTTCCTCTCCTCCCCCAAAGTTTACGAGAACCGGAGCCTCGTGAAACTCCGCCAGGCTGATTTTTGCCGCCTGAACCGCCTCCTCCAGCGTCTCCGTGGTCATGAGAAAACCGCCTTTGTGACAGAACACTGCCCCTGCAATGCCGGAAGCTGCCTCCAACTCCTCATTTTCCAGGCCCAGCCATGCCGGAGGAAAACTGCACTTATAATTCAGGGAATATTCCCGTTTCTGAGGCTGAATGCAGTAGCCGCCCCGGTTGGCGGGAAAGATCACAAAAGCGATCTCCGTCTCGGAGAGATGCTTCTGGCAGGGCACAAATTCCGGCAGAATCAGAATCTGTCGATTCTCCGCGGGGATTTCTCCAGCTTTGATAGCCCGCTCCTGTTCCGCCAGGATCTCCTCCACCCGACGGTCCGCCCGCTCATTTCCGCGGCAGCGCTCAAATTTGTTTTCCAGGATCATCCCGGCCACGCTCACCGCCTGGAAAAAAGCCTCGTCCGTGCCTCCCTCCGCGTCCCAGGCCGGATTGAAATTGCCAATGAGAGACGCCAGCTCATTTTTCTCCCCGGTGTTGTCATTATTGTCCAGAGGCTGAACGAAGGTCTCGTCAAAAGAAAGCGCCAGTTCTTCGCCTAAAATCTCCGCCCCCAGCGCCTCCCAGAGAAGGCCGAAGGCCGCGTAGGGCACGCCGTTTTCCCGAATCCGGCTGTCCTTCTGGTGATGGTCGTAAGCGCCTCTTCCGATGTCAAAGACAATGCCGTCAAAATCTTCCGGCACCTGATTTCCCCTGCTGATCTGAAGCTCCGGGTTCAGGTACAGGAGAAGGGCCGCGGAAAACACGTCGTCCGCGTGAAATTTTCCCCCATGAGTGAAGGCTTTCGCGTCTTTTTTTCTGATCTCATTTAATAACTGATTCATGATCCATTCCTTCCATAGATAAGTTCAGGGACCCGGCGCATCTGCTCAGGTCCCTGTGTTTTTTATTTCAGATATACAGCGTTCGTTCCCGCAAATTTTCCTTTTCCGTCCCGGATCTGGATCCGCACCCAGGCATCCTTTCCGTTCAGTGGAAACTCTGCTTCCGTGATGGTCTCCCCTTTCGGAGCCAGTTTCTTGTAGCAGTCACGGCTGTCCGTCACCACAAAAATTTTCTCCACCGGAGAAGTTTTTACCTTCAGCACACCGTCCTCAATCTTCGCCTCGTGGATCTCTGGAGCCATGGAGAAATAGAAATTTCCCTCTTTCATGGCTTTGATCACAGCCTCATAGGTCAGTTCCGAGGCTTTGATCTGAATAAAGCCGCCGAAGGAATCGCACATGGGATCTGTCAGCGGGAACCAGTTGTGGTTGTCATCGGTGGCCACTGTGAAAAGCTTCTGCCCGCTCCGGAGCATCTCGTCGTAGCTCTGGGGATTAAAACCGTAGAGACCGTCGTGCTCACAGCCATGATTGTAGATCTCCATGGCCCAGAGTCCCTCGAAATCTTTGTAATCGTCATAATTCTGCAAAGACCAGTAGGGATGATTGTAGCAGCACAGGAAACCTGCCTCTGTCCGCTCCTTTATGTAAGCGTTCTGTCCGGCCATATCCTCGTAGACATAGGTCGGCAGCGGGAACTCTTTCCCCTCCTCCGGATGCTCGTCGTAGAAATTCAGATGATAGCATTTGGCATGAGGCCAGCCGCCGCATTTTTCCGGATTCTCGGAAACATCCACCTCAATACCTGCCAGCGCGATGAAATTTTCATCCGTCAGCTCCGGATGGTAGCCATAGGTCCGGTGATCTGTGAACGCCACGATGGAATAGCCTCTTTTCTGGTACTCTTCCTTGATCTGTTCCTTGGTCAGTTTTCCATCGGAGATCACAGTATGGCAATGCAGATTTGCCTTGTAAAACTTACCCTCTCCCGGGAAAAAATCATAATCCTTCATTTACTTGCCCTCCATACATCAGGATGGGTCTATTGTACCACAGAATGAAGAGCTGCGGCATACTTTCTTTTCCGTTCTTCCATTTTTCCTTCCTGGAAAAAATCTCCTCTTTTGCAGTAACGGTTGATGGGTTCATGGGAAAACATATACAGCCGGTTGACTTTTTCCCCGAGAAGGTCCTCGGGATCGTCAATGACCGGTGCTCCGGGCCAGATTGCCGCCCTTCTTAAATAATCTTCCATCCGTTATCACCAGCCTAACTGCTTCTTATTCTCCATCTGCTTATCCAGCATCTCGATGAGTGCCGGGATCTCACTGGGATCACAGACCACATAATCCGGCGTTTCCTCCTCATTTTCCGGCTTCATCCGGTACCGGGGACTGTAACCTGCCAGCACAGAAGTAATTCCCATTCGGTTGGCTCCGACGATGTCACGCTCCAGGTTATTTCCGATCATAATTATATACTTTTTGTCCGCCTCTCCAAGGTTCATTTTCTCCATGGCCGTCTTAAACATTTCTCCGGCCGGTTTGCAGACACCTACAGTCTCAGAGATTGCACGCACCTCGAAATAAGTCTCCATCTCGTGCTGCTGATAAATATTATCAAAGGATTCCACCAGTCCGTCCGCCACCAGAGCCACCCGGAAACCCGCATTTTTCAGCTGAAAAAGGACTTCTTTGATTCCCGTAAAAAATTCTGCGTGATCTACAACGTCACCTTTTATTCTCACCTCTGTGGATTCATCCACCAGCGTATCTCCACTGTCCAGAAAAATAATCGCATTTCTCATGATTTTTTACCCCTTTCTTTCTGTTATTATAACAGGCCTACGGGCTTTTTTCTATACATGAATATGCTGGATTTATATATTTTTGTAACCTTCCATTTCAAAAAAAGACCATGTTCCCGGATCTCTTCTGATCTGAAAACATGGTCTTTTCTATAATAACGCCAATTCCAGCTCTTCCAGCATGGTTTCCACCTTGAAGGGTTTGGCGATATGGCCGTTCATTCCCGCTGCCAGAGCTTTCTTCCGGTCCTCGTCAAAAGCGTTGGCCGTCATGGCCAGGATGGGAATCTTTCCTCTGGTTCCGGGCAGGTTCCGGATCGCCTTTGTCGCCTCGTAGCCGTTCATTTTCGGCATCTGGATATCCATGAGAACTGCGTCATAATAATCCTCCGGCTTCTTTTTCAGCGTCTCCACACATTCCTCGCCGTCTCTGGTCCACTCTGCCTGAAGGCCGCATTCCTCCAGAAGCGTCACTGCGATCTCCGCGTTAAGCTCGTTGTCCTCAGCTATCAGAATCCGTTTCCCCTTCAGCATTTCCGCAAGATCTGCCCTTCCATTCTCTTTCTCACGCTCGGGATCCGGTCCATCTGCCAGAGCAAACGGAAGCCGTATGATAATCTTCGTGCCGGCTCCAACCTGGCTTTCCACCTCGATAGAACCATCCATAAGCTCCGTCAGGGCTTTCACGATGGGAAGCCCCAGGCCGGTTCCCGTCACCTTGCTCTCCGTACTGGTTCGTTCGCGGGTAAACTCTTCAAAAATGTGAGGCAGGTACTCCTCACTCATTCCGATGCCTGTATCTGTAATCTCAAAACGGTAGGAACCCCAGCCTTCTTTTTTGCAGGGCTCTTCATGGATCCACACAGAAACACTGCCGCCCTCCGGCGTATACTTGATGGAATTACTCACAACATTCAGAAGAATCTCCCGCACTTTGGTCCGGTCGCAGCGCACATATTCATGCTCCACCTGAAGCTCGCAGCGGTAAGTCAGTCCTTTTTTGCTGACCGCCGGCTCAAAAACTGCATTTAGCGCTTCCTTCAGCTCCTCAAAATAGCCCACTTCCCTTTTCAGTGTGGCTTTGCCGCTCTCGATTCTGGCCATCTCCAGCACATAGTTGATGAGAGACAGAAGAAAGGAACTGGAGGAACGGATCTTCTGGATATAATCCCTGGCCCGCTCTTTTTCATCCATATGTTTTTCCAGCAATTCAGAAAAACCGATGATCGCATTCATTGGCGTCCGGATATCATGGCTCATATTGAAGAGGAAGCGCGTTTTTGCCTCATTGGCCAGCTGTGCTTCTTTCGCCGCTTTTTCCAGCTCCTCCGCATGCACCTGGTCCCTGTAACGCCGCAGCTCAAACTGCCAGTAACCCAGCGTCACGAGAATGGTCAGCGCAATTACCAGAAAATACCCTCCCGCCGCCTGCGTCGTTGACACCCAGCCGCCCTGAGGGACAATCTCAAAATACCAGGTATCGTTAGGTACCTCACAGGCTACCTCCATCGTATTCTCAAGACCTCCGTCCTGACACTGAGCGATGGAAAACCGCTCCCCGGTAGACATGGTCCGCTTCCAGATCCGGTAGTGGTAGCCCACATCCTCCAGTTTATCCAGCTCAATCTCATCGATGAAGTTTTCCCAGTTGATAACCAGGAGAGAAAAACCCCAGAAGGTCTCCTTCCCCTCTTTCATGAAATAGATCGGATTGAAGAGCAGCATTCCGGTTCCGCCCTGCTTCAGCTCAAAAGGTCCTGCAATCGTGTACTCTTTGCTGTCCCTGGCCAGTCTGGCCTCCATTCTACGCTCCGGATTTTCCAGCATATCAAGACCCATGGCCGCCTCATTTCCCTCCAGGGGATAGATCTGGTTGATGATACCGTCCTTTGCCATCTCGTATGCCTCAATAACCTCGTTTTCATTCTGCATCAGAGCTGCTAACTGGTTAAATTGCTCATCCGTTATATCATGCCCGGACTCCACAACATTTTTCATCAGATCCGATTCCACGAGATATTTATTCAGCTGGGATTCCACCATATTCACGGTGGATTCTGCCGTATAGGCTGCCTTCAGTCTCGCCTGTTTTTCCTGACTCTGATTGAGCAGAAAAACGCAGCCCATCGTCACCAGAAGCGTCGCAAAAAAGACTGCCACCGCCCGCAGCTTCATGGTCTTTTGTTTCATTTTTTTCTCCATACCATGAACTCCTTATCAGAAAGAATAAGTATTCTTTCCATGATACAAAAGCCGGATCGTATTATAAATTTCCTTATCAATATCAACGCTGCTCTTACCAATTGCTGTCAGAGTGCTTTCCATTGCCATTGTCTAACCTCTCTTTTGTTCGCTTTGCCTTGCTTTTTTACCAGCCCATTATAACGCGGAGGCGGGGGATTTTCAACAAAGGAATGGAGATTGGGGCAATTTGTTCTTTCCGTACTTTATGCTCAAAAAATCTTCTTTCTTGCAAAGTCTCATATTTCATTATATGATTATTTATAAAGTTCTGTTTTTCAGGAAAGGAGGATTCTATGAATAAAAGAAACATTCCTGTGGGTGTATCTGATTTTTCAGAGATACGCCAGAACGACTACTATTATGTGGATAAATCAGAGCTGATTCGTGAACTTTTAAAAACTTCCATAGCTAAAGTTACGCATATCACCCGTCCCCGCCGTTTTGGCAAAACACTTGCCATGAGTATGCTTGCAAACTTTTTTGATATACGCCAGAAGAATGAATCTCTATTTCAGGGACTTGCCGTCTCATCCGATTCCTCTCTCTGCAAAGAGTGGATGAATCAGTGGCCTGTTGTCTTTCTCTCCTTAAAAAATATTGACGGACTGACTTTTTCTACCGCCTACCAGCAGTTAGCCTATGAGATTGGACTTCTTTTTGAAAAACACAAGTACCTTCTGACTGATGAAAAAATAGGCCCTGCTGAAAAAGAACTTTTTGAACGGCTGAAAAATCGCTCAGCCAGTGAAGTGGAAGTTTCCCGTTCCCTTCAGTTCCTTTTGCAGCTTATGACACAGCATTATGGAAAAAGCGCGATTCTTCTTCTGGACGAATACGATGTACCGCTTGCCAAGGCCAGCAGCAATGGATATTATAAAGAAATGCTCGAGATCATTCGTGCCATAATGATTACCGCTTTAAAAGATAATCCCAGCCTTTGTTTCGCTGTCATTACAGGCTGTCTTCGGATTTCAAAAGAAAGCATCTTTACTGGAACCAATAACTTCGTCTCTGATACCATTACAGATTCCCATCTGGATGAATACTTCGGTTTCACTCAGAAGGAGGTAGATCAGCTTCTTGCCGACACGGACGCTCAGGATCATGCTGATGACATAAAAAACTGGTATGACGGGTATCATTTCGGAGATTTCGATGTCTACTGCCCCTGGGACGTCATGAATTATCTGCGCGATCTTCAGCGAAATCCCAAAGCCCTGCCTTCGAGCTACTGGAAAAACACCAGCGATAATGCCATCATCCGCTCTTTTATCGACTATGCCGGTTCCAGTATTACCCGGAAACTGGAGACCTTGCTTTCCGGCGGTTATATCATACAGGAAATCAACGAAAATCTCACTTATGATTACCTCCATTCTTCTGAGGAGAATCTCTGGAGTGTTCTTTACCTGACCGGTTATCTGACCTGCCTCAAAGATGACACGCTTTCTCTCCCTGCCCCTTCCATCGCTCTTGTCATTCCCAATGCAGAGATCCGTGAAATATTTGAAACCACGATCATTCAATGGTTTGATGACAGCGCCCGGAGCTGGAACCGAAAACCTCTATTTGATGCCATCTGGGCCAAAAACTGTGCTGCTGCCACCGAAGAAATGAACCGTCTTCTCAGAAAAACCATCAGCTATCACGATTATAAAGAAGACTTCTACCATGCTTTTCTGGCAGGCATTTTTGCCGGAGCCGGATATACCGTAGAATCCAACCGGGAACACGGTGAAGGCCGCAGTGATGTCGTCGTCTATGATTCGGAAAATGGCCGCGTTGCCGTTTTTGAAATCAAATATGCACAAACCTCAGCTTCTCTTCCCACCGCCTGCGAAGCGGCTTTAACCGAAATTACCACCCGCATGTATGCTCAGGAATTTGAGGACAATTACGACCAGATTTACTGCTATGGGATCGCATTCTTTAAGAAACGATGTCTGATTGAGATAGAAGCAAAATAAGCAAAAACCAGGCTGGGACAGCTTTTTGCAAGTCGAACCAACCTGGTTTTCTTTTCATTTTCTGTTTAATCCTTTTTCCACGATCTCATCCATATTCAGAAGAAAATCCTCAGCGCTTATAAACAGGCCGCCTTCTTTTTTGCAAATCCCCTTCCGTATCGATGATAACCCTATTATTAACGATCGCCGTATCTATGTAAGCCAAAGGGCCATTTACATCTTTTAACGGCATGGCTTTACAAATACTGTCCACCTCCAGATAATCAGCCAAAGAAACTCCGGATAGTCTTCGCGCCTCGGGATAATTGAAAAACGGAATCTTATCTATATACATTCTATGAAATAACGCGTCCCTGGCCGAAGCATACAGTCTCACAAAATCCGAACTGCTTACTACAACTTTGAATCCATTATTGATATATCTGTCATAAAGGAAACAGCTTCCACCAATAATTTGTGTAAACACCCTTTTCTTTCATATTTGTTCCCCCCCCTTTACTGTTTTTTCTTAGCATAACATAGCGGCGGCGGAATGTCATTTAACCAGGAGTTCAATGACATTCCAGCCTCTTTCTGATAAGATAAAGGTAAAGCAAAGGGTGAAGCCATAAATGAAAATACGGACAGATTTCGTGACAAACAGCAGCAGTTCTTCTTTTATTTTTAAGGAGTTCAACTCGGAAAAAATCAAACAGGCGGTAGAACACAGGCTCGCGCTTTCTTCAGAAGAATGTGAGAAACCCTGGCATCCATATCTCAGAGAACTGGCCTCTTCTATGGCAGGACGACGCTTCCGGGAATATCCTCTCCGTGATCTGATGGAAGTTTATTCCTGGTACTGTAATGAGGTGATCAGCAAATGGCTCGGAGTCAAAATGTGGAAAGACTGGGACGATTATGACCGCTGGAATGCAGAACTGGAACAGGCTCTTTCCGAAAAAGTGTACCTGAGCAGCAGCGCTGAGAAATGGAATGCCCTGTTTATTCTGGACCTCTATGAAGATTATTTGTACAAAACCGATCAATGGAATACCGATGAAAAAAGCATGGAGGTGTCCCTGAAGATTTTAAACGCTCAGGTTAAAGACTATCTGCAATCCTGGGAATGTGAAGGCAGTAGTCTGCAGGTTTTCTACATGAATAATCTGGAAGAGCTTCTGAAGGGTGCAAAGCGCTTTGAGGGAAAAGAACTCGCAGATGTAATGGAATACTTTTTTGGCGCTCAGTATTTGTATTTCGATGAAACGGAAACTCATTATCTTATCTCCGAAGCATTAGAAGAAGCCGGACTCTGTTTATATTCCTGCTGCCATATGGGATAAGCGATACAGATTTCGTAAGTTGTATTGTATCATCTATAAGAAAGGGGTGAAGTGAAATATGATTTATATTACCGGTGATACCCATGCGGATTTCAGCCGCTTTACAAAAAGGCAGCGTTGCCGGCTTCCATTTGAACTGACCGAAAAAGACATCGTCATTGTCTGCGGTGATTTTGGACTACTCTGGGAGCGAAATGACAAAACACTGAAGTATAACCTAGACTGGATGTCAAGATTGCCCTTCAAAATTCTCTGGGTATCCGGAAACCACGAAAATTATGATATGTTGGAGGACTACCAGCTGGAAGAATGGCACGGAGGGAGGGTAAAGCACATCCTTCGCGATCAGATTATTTATCTGGAACGGGGGCAGGTGTTTAAAATAGAAGGCAAGAAGTTTTTCACCTTCGGCGGGGCCTCCAGCCACGATATTCAGGGCGGAATCCTTGATCCTCATGATCCCGACTATGCCAGAAAACGAATCGCCGCCAACAAAGCCCGCCTGCCCTATCGCATCAAAGGAATCTCCTGGTGGGAACAGGAACTGCCCACAGAAGAAGAAATGCAGGAAGGCATTCGGAATCTTGAGAAAGTGAACTATAAGGTTGATTATGTGATAACCCACTGCCTGGCATCCAGCGTACAGGGGAAATTGGAACGGTATTTTGGCAGCGGCGATTTTATCCATTCATATAAGGAAGATATTCTGACCGAGTATTTCGATCGGCTGGAGCAGAAGCTGCAGTATAAATACTGGTACTGCGGGCATTATCACCTGGATATGGAGGTTGATGAAAGGCATGGGGTAGTGTATGAGGGGATTGGGGCGGTGAAGCCGTGAAACTCCATAAAAACGTCGGTGAGACTATGAAAAAATCTCTGTAAATAGGATTCTTCTATGATAAGCAAGGGTGATAAGCTTGACACGCCCAAAAACTACATTATAATACAAGAAGTCATAAGAAATAGGGGCGATAAACCTAATTGATAAGTTTATCGCCCTTATTTATCATTGACTCTAAAAGAATCTTTTTTACTCTTCCCAGTTCAGCTCTTCTGGCGAACTCAAATCCATCGGATTCTCCGCATCCCATAACCTTTTATACTCAATTGTATTAAAACTTAATCTTGTATGATCAATTCTTTTATCTGCGAGTACATCCTTAAAATATGCATTTTCAAATTTAAAATTAAATCCCCCTGGGGCCCCTTTCCTTGGTGTACAATACCGTTTTCCCTCTTTTATCATATCTTCTGCATCTTTTAGCAAAAATGTAAATACATCAATCACCAATTTATCATGTTTTTCAAAATATTCATTTTTATTGTTCTTTAATTTTTCTCGCCAAACTGGATGATCTTGAGGAATTTCTGGTTGAACAATAACAATTGAAACTACCGGTTCTAAAGAAAAATTTTCTGCAAAATTTTTCAATTGTTCTATATTATGGGCATCAAAATTGTATAATTTACTTTCTATCCCTATTTTCTCTTCCTCAACCTTGATATTTAATGTGTGACTTTTTACAGAAATCGCATACCGATTATTTTTATTTCCCAAATCAGATGCAATCAAATCCGCACCAGCATGATCTACTAATGCTACTTTCATATTTTTCTGTCTACCTATCAAATACATTACAAGCTGTTCACCAAAATCTCCAAATTGTTTTGACCATCTTGGATCTCTATTAGTATTCATATAAGTTGCACTCCCTCCACCAGTAATTTTTCTATTAATTCTCTATATTACAATTTTTCACTATGGAATAACTCATTTCCATTTTATTTTCAACACTCTCTTTTGTATATAATTATTGTATATCATATATTCTCCACTTTTTCAATAGTAAACTTTCACCAAATACTACATCAAACATTCCGCGCAATAATTTTCCATCGCTTCCCAACGTAGCATTGTAATTCCACCGTTGAATTTTAAAGAAATCAACCAATGCGCCTGCCAAGTCCATTACCAGGCTGTTTTCCTAGAGTTGATGTCTCCCCTCCTGCAGTCGTGACAGTGCTACGCTCTCTTTCTACACGGGGAAAGCGGACTGGTGATTCCGCTTTTCCCCGTTCATCTATTTATTCAGTTTTTTCAGACGCCCGATGTATTTTAAACTGCTGTTTTACTTACAATTGATGCTGATGATATAGGAGCGATTGTATATGCTCTTTCCTTTCTTCGCCGCGTATTCCACGCAAAGAACGGTATTCTTTTTGATAACAAGCGTTCCGCCATTTTTCACTTTTTTTGCCGTATTCCAGACTGGTCCTACTTCCTCGCCTTTGTAGTTATAGCGAATACTTACGATCTTATAATCAGATGGAAGAGTAAATTTAATTCTTGCCTTTTTCTGTGTGGTCGTCATTTTTAAATAGCCGGCGTACTGAGAACGATTCAGCTTGCGTGTGATATCCAGATTTCCGATTTTGGCGCTTTTTACAAAATCCGGACGGAAAACCACGGTACAGGAAAGTCTGTAGCTCTTTTTATTCTGTTTTACATTGAAGCTAATTACCGCTTTTTCTCCATTTTTCAACGTTTTTGCAGTATAATTCAGCTCCAGAAAAATCTTCTTTTGGGTCGAATCAGCATAAGCGCTGATATGGGAATTGCTCGATTTTACATTACTGATTACCGCTTTGGAAGAAACATTCTTCACACTGATCTCATTAGTGCCCAGTAAATCATAGACAACGTATCTTTCCTGAGTCAACGGATTCTTCATATTTTGTTTCTGATAATAAACTGTTTTCGTTTTCTCACAGGAAGGTCTCGCCGCTGCCAGCGTCTTCATTCCTCCCAGATGCAGTCCCGCAAGCAGAAGCAGTGCCCACACGCATACCTTTAAGAGCTTCGATGTTTTTAACGCAGTTTTCATAATGATCCTCTCCTTTTCTTTTTACTTGCTTTTATAATCAGCCGTACATTCGGGCAGTCCGGCATGATTCCAGTCCATACCTGTTCTGTTTTTATAGGTATTTCCACTCAGCAGGAAGTAGCCTCCCTGCGGATCCACAATGTACCATTTTCCATCCACACGAACCTCATTCCACTGATGGCTCGGATTCGCGGAACTGGAGTTGGCATGTACATAATAGCAGCTGATGCCAATACCGTCGCAGAGCGCTTTCATCGCCCGGGCAAAACCGGAGCACTGAGCTTCCCCGTATACAAGAGCTCCCCAGGCCGTGTTGGCTCCGTTATACTGCCAGCCGCCCCAGGCATATCCGCAGGTATAACGCAGATACTGATAAGCGGTCAGCACCTTTTCGTACTCGCTCATTCCTTTCTTGATAAAGTTCGCTTTGAAGGCCTGGACTACCCGGCGAACTTCATTAAGTTCAGAAGCAGAAAGTTTGGATCCATAAACAGAACTGCCAGGATTATTGTACTCTCCGGCAATACTCGGTGTATTCAGCCGGACTACATATTTGTCTTTTGTAGTGACAATGATGGCTTTCTTTCCCACATAGCGATAAGGTCGGATCTGATAAAAATAGCTCTTTCCAAACTGTACATTTTTATCGACAAAGGTGTTGTTTGTGTCGCCAAGCACTTTCGCTATTCTGGTCCATTTTCCATTCGGCGTTTTCCGGTAAACCAGATAACCTTCTGCGTGTTCTGACCTCTGCCAGGCAAGATCCACCTGATTGGAATTGTTGACATAACCTCGAACGATATAAGCTTCGTTTAAAGCGGTAAGAACTGCTTTCGGCTCTGAAAGCTTTCCCGCATTTTTCGTATATTTATCGTACAGCCGTACTTTGTAATAATAACGTTTATTAAAACGAAGTGAAGTATCTTCAAAAGTGTAAAGGTTCTTGTTTTTGGAGCAGACCACCTTTTTCTTTGCACACTGTGTCATATAATCGCCGCCATTATAGCTGACCCATTGTGTCACATAATCAAGATAGTCAATCAGCTGATATTTGCCGTTCTTTGAAGTGGAGCGGTAAATCCGAATCTGGTGTGTATCGTAGCCCGATGGAATGTTGACTGCAAACTGCACCGTATTCCATGAGACACTTTTGATCGTCTTTATCTTAAGTGTCGGCAGATTTGATGATGCATGAACCGGCGCTCCCGTCATACACAGAAGCATAAGAACCATAGTAAGCATGATTCGACACCAACATTTTCTTGCTCCCTTTGCTTTTTCTCTCATCTTAACTCCTCCTTCTGGCTCTGTTTTTCTCCCTGCTTTGGCTTGATTCCGTCTTTTTTAATGAAATCTTCCATAGGAATATCAAAGACGCTGCTCATTTTGAAAAGACTGTCTATGCTTGGAATCCCTCTTCCAGAACGCCATTTATAAATAGCCTGTGTAGAATCAAATCCCAGTAATTCCTTCAAATCAGCGACTGTTAAGGCTTCATTTTTCATGAACTGTCTGATGTTCTCTTTTACAGTTTCAGTATCAATTTCCTGACAATCGTTTGCTGATTTTTTCATCAGTAATTTATCTCCTTTCCAATGTTATTAGCTTTTCCTATGCTCTGCAGATTTTTAATAGGAATTACATTTATCCTGGACTATCTCTATTATACCTTACTGGAAAACCAAGCACTACAGTCGGAACCTCAAAATTTTGCTTCCAGATCAAATTTTTTTTGCTCTTTGGTTAAAAAATTATACCTCGTTGATTAAAAATTAATCTCATTGATTAAATTTACATATCACATCAGAACCAAAAAGTAAACCCTTTTATCCTATAAATTTTAACAATTTATCAACTTATTTTTATTTGTTATCATAGAAATAACTGACAATATAAAAATACATATTTTCTTATAAACTGGATTTTTCTATGACAAAGAAAAGAGGCGAAAAGATTACTACGCAACCGTTTCACCAACATAAATCAGTTTTTCAATATAGCTCCTGTTTTCTCCAGTAAAAACAGGAATCTCTTTATCAATGATCCAGCGATTTCTGGAAATGCCATCTTCTCCCTGATATTCCTCTTTTCTGCAGCAGCTTCCTCTTTTCTGCTGCACAGAGAAATTATTCCAGTTTATCCCTTTCTGAAGCATCAGCATATCCTGGATCTCACTGCAGGATCTATTCTGTAGCTCTCTGTGAGAGAAATTTGCCTGTCCTACCATCTGGATGGAATTTCTGGTTGCATCAGCCTGTCTCCAGTAGAGATAGTTTGCAACCTCTTCTTTGGCCAGATTGAAAGCTCTGCAGTCAAACTGGGCAAAACCAGCCTTCTCACAATACACGGCATCCCTTTCTCTTGCTGCCAGCCGGGTGAACGCTCTATTAAACGCCATTGTAGCCATAGATGCTGCAATGGACACGATCTTCTGAATCTCATTGTCAAACCAGGAAGATGCCGTAAATTTCTTATAATCAACCAGAACCAGACTGATCTCGTCTGACTGTGTGTAGCCCAAAACACAGCCCTGAATGTTCTCACATAAATATTTCATCGTCTCCTGCATTGCTGCCATCAAAAGCTCGTCAAAAGGTCGTTTAAAGCCCCGCGTATAAGTATGGAACGATCTTCCGTCAATCCTTAAAATGACCGGCATTCTGCTCATAAGCGTCCCTTTTGACACTGACTCATATTTCTTCATACGCTTTGATAAATCTGAGCTATCCATGATTTCACTTTCTCCATTCTGTCATTTTACAATCGCCCCAGAACGCTCTGAAATACCCGGTAATTCTCATCATCCTGCGGGGAACAGTATATTGCGAATTCAATGGTTTCAAATTTCATCCGGTATTCCTGCACTGCCGCTCTCATTGCCTGCGCTACGGTCAACGGCGGATTGCAAAATGCTCCGCAGCCGAAGGCTCCAAGGATCACAACTTCATTTCCCTTTGCCGCTGCGATTTCCAGCACACGACGCATCCTTTTCTCATGCAGTACCTGCAGATCCTTCCTGCTGATATTCACAGCCGTATTGCCATCCCCGGAGTTCATTCCATTGCTGGGATTTTTCCGCAGATTCGGAGCCGCACAGGTCAGCACGTTCACAGAATACCAATTCTTTTCCGGCAGCAGTTTCGGATAACTGGTATCTGATTTAAAAACGAGGACTCCCGGCGTATAAATACAGTCATCCTTGTGCAACGGATCCTGCTGCCGCCGATTGGGGCCGTAAAACTTATTCCACACCCACGGTTCTTTCAGATTCGGATAAAGCGTCGAGCAACGGCAGATAGCCTCTTCCTGAGCGGATGATCCTTTGGTTACGCCGCCTCCGGGATTTGTAGCCGACGCAAAGTTTAAGATGCAGACCTGTTTTTCCGCATAGGCCGCCGCTGCCTCCAGCGTCCGCTTTTTGCTCACGATAATTCTGGCCGACTTTTCATAAACCCGCCCGGCATCAGCCATAATCTGACCGTCACCGGCAAAAAACTCCTGTTTTTCATTAGAACCTTTAACTGCAGAAACCAGCCTTGGATTACTGCCGTACATACGCTGTGAATCCTCAAAAATTTCAATATTTTCTTGTCGTCCCATGATTTATTTATACCTTCCTTTCACCGTACACTGCACAACACAATTTCCGGGCAGATCGGGCAGCCTCCCATGCAGTTGCTTCTATGTTCGCATTCTGGACATGCATTTTTCAAATGACTGCGAAAATCATCAAATGCCTTACTGAACCAGGCCTCCTGTATTGTCGAACTTCTCAAGTCCACACTCCACTGTTGTTTTTGATTGTCAAAGCTGCATGGCATCATTTTCAGATCCGATGAGATATAGGCGGACCATCTGCCTCCCTCACAGGTATCCATAGATCTGGAAGCAAATGACGAACTGCCTAACAGCGCCGGAACGGTGCAGGAATCAAAGCCGATTTTAAACAGAAACTGCTTTCTCTCAATACACTCCAAAAATCTTTTCAGATCGGGATTTTCTTTTCTTATTATCTGCGTATCACTCCCCAGACCTACCGGTTTATGCAATAAAAAGACAACTGCGTTAATCCCTTTTGGAAACTTGTCTCTCTCCAGCAGATCAATGGCTTCTTTTATGCTGTCTTTCATCAAAACATAATGAATATTGGTCTTAACGCCTGCTTCCAGTAAGAGTGATATCGCCTTTAACGTATACGGACTTCTGTACCAGCTCACCGCTACCGCTCCGCAATATTTCTTGCATATCGCCGCTGTCTCTTTCGTCATTCCCAATCCGGAGGTGGTAAAATTGGGGACAATCTCTGCATCCCTGCATATTTTCAGAATTTCTTCAAAGGCTTCGTGCTGATCCGGATCTCCACATCCGCCAAGAGCTACCTGATAGGTATTTTCCCTGCATTCGGATATGATTCTTCTAAAATCCTCTACCCTCATATTGGCATCCGCACGATTTAACCCATTTTGATAACACTGAATACCAGACTGCAGACACAGACCCGACTGCCCATGCCTGCAATGGCCCATAATACCAATGTCCAAAAGTTCCGGGAAACTTGCCATAAATGGATCATCTTCCGTCTCTTTTCCATCGACCAATATTCCCGTTCTATAATAAGCTCCCGTTCTGCTATCAAAACAGGACACAAAAGTTTTCTCTTTTCTGATTCTCATCTTTTATCCCATATGTTCGCAGGAATATAAACATAATCCTGCTTTTTCTAACGCTTCACGGATAAGACTATAAGTTTCATCCTCATAAAAATATAAATACTGCGCTCCAAACAAATATTCCATTACCTCCGGGAGCTCTTTCCCCTCAAATTGTTTCGCTCCTTCCAGAAGTTCTTCTATATTATTTGTGTAAAAAACCTGCAAAATGTCACTGTCAAAATCCCACGATTGTATATATTCCCGGGCCTGACTATTTAAAAGGTCAACTGTCACTTCTATGTCTTTCGGCCACACGCCATCTATATTTTCTAAATAATTTTTATACATGTCTAAAACAAACATGGCATTCCATTTTTCACCATTGCCGCTTATATATACTTTTTGTGAAAGTTCTGTTTCCCAATCTTTCCCTTCGAGCCATTTACTTATCACATCCCACCGATACCAGGAATAAACTTTCATCAGATCCCAAAGCGGGTATTCACAAAATCGTTTTCCCACTATATAAGGGATCATTTCTCTGGCTTTCTCATAGTATATTCTCTTCCACTTATCTTTAGGTAAAGGCGAGAGCCTGTGTTCTATCGCCTGCTTTATTTTGTCAGGATTGTATTCTTTAAAAATAAATGATGAACTGCTGCTATTCGTTACAAAATCTGTTCTTATCTTCATTTATAAATTTCTCCCTTTATAACTCTCTCGTTGATATCAGCCTGAAACTCCTCAATCCGTTTATAATCCGGGAGTTCCGGGAGCGCGGTGTGTGTTTTGGCATATTCGAAGCGCTTGTCATATTCGTCGAGAATCTCATAAAATTTCGGGATGGGCTGTCTGTTTTCATTTAAAAATTCACCATTTCGGATTTTCATGAGGAGATCGTGCTCTTCTGTGCGGCAGGTGATGATTTCCTCCTTTTCCAGAATATCAATACACATCATATAGAGCCGCAGCGTGTGCGCCATATGCTTGCCCAGTTTATTGTGCGTCATTGCAGTCTTATTTCTCTTTCCGATCTTGTTGTAGCTGCTGACAATGGATTTCATGTCGTTCCACATATTGGCATAGTCCCGCAATGGATAATGCTTCAGATGAACATCCATAAAGATCTCCTTCTCCATCTCAGGCCTCGACGAATCATCCAGATACAGGCGGATGGATTCTTCTGGGCAGGTCAGATAGCGTTCCCGGAATGTGAAGAAAGCATTTTCAATAGAATTTAAAATATGCCGTTCATATTCTGCCTGGCTGGTCAGACGGGCAGACTTGTTTTCCAGACGCCGAAGCTGCGCCTGCCCATAGTTTCCGAAAGAGTGGATGCAGAGTTTAGACAGAAACATTTTTCGGTTGGCCAGAAGTTCTTTCCCGATTTCTGACAAATAAAGATACTGTTCCGGTCTGCAGCCGAGCTGTTCGACTGTATTCGGATTGGCTTTGGTCAGCAATTCGATGATTTTGTTAAAAGAATAAATCGCTGTATCGGTAGGAAGATCCGTAATCGTCTGAAAATCTTTTCCGAGAAGGATCTCCTGCTTGCCGTTCAGCGTAATCCCTCGAATATCCAGGTCACTGTCTTCTTTTTCCATACCGTATGCATGGCTTCCGCCAAGGGTAAGCAGAATGATATTTTTGCCAAGCCGGGGATCCTTCCGCAGAAAATCGTAAGGAGTATCCGCTACGACAGCTTTGATTTGTTCTATATTCATATTGGCCCTCCTCTTTTTTAAAAAATAATCTGTTTTTATAGTATCAAAAAGGAAACAAATTGTCATTGAACCCGTAGTTAACTGACAAAAATAAACTGCTGTGGTATACTAAAACCAGCAATAAAATATAACAAAGGAGGCTGCAATCGTGGCAAACAGGTATATTTCCGATCTACACTTTTTTCATAAAAATGTAACGGCTATGGGCAGCAATTTTGACAACCGTCCGTTTCAGGATATCGAAGAAATGCATGAGGGAATCCGAAAACGCTGGAACCAGGAAGTGGCTCCGAAAGATGACGTCTATATACTGGGGGACCTGATCTGGAATCTGAGAAACGGCAACCGGGAAGCTGCAAAAGAGCTGCTGGATTCCCTGAATGGGAAGCTGCATCTGATCCTTGGGAATCATGACCGGACTGCTGACCCGCTGTTCGATGAATGTTTCGAAGAAGTAACTCCCTACAAGAGACTTACAGAGCTGTTGGACGAACAGAAACGTACCGTCATTCTCAGCCATTATTATATGCCCTTTTATGAACACCACATGCACGGAGCGATTCTGCTTCACGGCCATTCCCATCGAAGCCAGGAGGCCGATCTTGAACGTAAGATTACCGCAGAATTGCAGGCAAAGGGGATGGCTCTCCAGATTTATAACGTTGGCTGTATGTATCCGTACATCGACTATACTCCGAGAACCTTGCAGCAAATCATGGATGGATATGAGCGGTGGCAGAAAGAATGTGTAAAATAGTTTCTTTATCCGAAAAGGTCTTCGTATACTTTCTGCTGCTGGAAGCCGTTTTTCAGAAGTTTTTCATATTCTGTAAATGCGGATTTTCAACTGTTTCCCATTGGCTGCAGTACTCTTCTGCCACTTTTTTCGCCTCTTTTTCTGAAATTCCATTCTGGCAGGCAAACTGCTCTTCCAGTGTGCGCGGATAAATTTCTTCCAGCGTTTCAAGACAGATGGCACACAGCATACATGGATAGGGAAGCTTCCGCGAATCATTTTTTCCAATAAAACAGCCTCCGTCCACATTTATATCATTTCGCAGATAACCGATCATTCCCCGGCGTCTCTTGTCAGAATCCATATACTGATACAGTCCGCTCATAGTTGGCGTATGACCGTGAACAATAATGGTATCTTTCTGCCGGTTTACATCGTGTGAACGCCACCAGAGATTCCTTTCTTTTCGCTCCTCTTCATTCACCGTTACCTCAAAGGTATCTGAGGCGTGTACAATATCGAACTTTACGCCATTATCCATTTCCACTTCAATTCTGAACGGCAATTTTCCCAGAAACTCCATAACCGGTTCCAGCTTTTCAGGGGTAAGCGCATCATGTGAACGCATTACCATATCAAAGTCATAATATGTAGTTGGTTCCTTTTTCTGATGATCGCTCTGATACCAGCATTTCCATTCCCGGTACCACTCCAAAACCATTTCTTCATGATTTCCCAGGACACTCTGATATTTCCCGCCCGGCCTTATGTGTTCCATAGCCCAGCCAAGCATCTCCCAGACTTCAGGTCCCCGGTCCAAAAAATCACCTGTCAGAATGATGGTTGCCTCCGGATCTCTCTTTTCTATCTTTTCTTTCAGCAAAAGGAAGTCTTCATAACACCCATGCACATCCCCGATGACATAGTGTTTCCCTTTTTCCTGCATGTTGTTCTCCTTGATTCCAGGTATTTATTCTATAAAAAAATGTCGGCAAATTCCCGACATTTCTCTATTGCCTACAGCACAGCCATGAGGCAGCTTCCGGACAACCGGTTTTGCACCTTACCTTTTTTCATGGATTTCAGTGCTATTTTGCACCTACAGAAAATAGCTTTGTTGCAAAAATTCAATGATTCTATAAAAATACGAAAAAAGTTCATTCCCCATTTTTCAATAATCTACGCCCGTTAACCTCGCATGGTGCCGGATTTGAACCGGCGACTTCCAGAGCAACAATCTGATCCGCTAACCAACTGCGGCAACCATTGAGTTTTGTCATGGTAGCATCATCGACGCTTTAAAATTTTATCTCATAAAATGAGCATGTGCAGCCTTGACCCCGCTGCGGGGGAAACCGGGTTTGAAGTTTTCGTACTGCAGGCAAATTTATTTAGATTTCAATAAAAGTTGTTGCGTTCGAGACTTTAAGCCGCGTATCCAGTTCGCTCAGAAGTGCGTTCCGCTTTGCTTCATTCTCATCTATAAGTGTCTTGATATCCAAAGGATCTACCAGCTCCATGGTATTTTCTTTTAGAAAATCATTTACTGCATCCAGTGAATTGTCGCCTTTTCCCTTGCTGTCCTTTCCCAGAATACTCAATCGAACTGCATCCGCCCGTTCTTCCAGCTGCAGATTCATATTTTTAATCTGCTGCACACTTCTTGTATACTCCTGGTCCATTTTCCGTTCCATATTAACTTCAAAAAGGCTATTCTGATAAGTGCTCTTCCCTCTCAGCCTGTTCCGGAGAGAAACCGCTCCTGCAACCGTAAAGTCCCCCACCTGGGTATGAATTTTTACTTTTGCATTTGACACTATGATTGCCTCTTCAATCTGATAGTATCTTTTTATCTTTTCCTGGATCTTTTCAAACAATTCCTGAGCATTCCGACTAAACTCCGTTTCGTTCAGCTTTCTTTGCTGAGTCTTCTCTTCCCGCTCGCAAATTGTATCTGCAAAACAAAACTTAGATTCCTGAATAAGGCGGCAAATTTCATCTTGCAATGTTTCTTTCTCCGTGAGCGCCTGCGTTATCAGCATTTTCTCTCCCATTATTTTTCCCTCCTCACACCTCAACGTAAGTAAGCGCATTGGAAACAAGAATTGCTTCATCCAGCTTCTGAAAGAGTGTAATCATATCCTGAAGCTGCTGATAACCGCTTTTCACTTTTGCAATGTACTTTCCTTTTTCCTGACGCAGGTTAAAAACGTTTTCTTCATTCGGTCTTATCACATCCACAAAAGAAATTTTTCCAATCTTATCTGTAATCTTTTTTGCCAGCAAATCTCTCTCATCCAATGCCTCTGCCACAAGGATCTTTCTTGCCATGACGATACCTCCTTCTATCTTACATATTCTCCTGATTTCTGTCTCTATTATATAAGATCTCAGCGGCCTTGTCATTGAACCCGTAGTTTAGCGGGCATAAAAAAAGACCCTACAGAAAAATCTGTAAGGTCCATTTTTTTAATCAATCTCAGATTAAACCAGCTCCAGAACAACTTCCATAGCTGCGTCACCTTTACGGAGACCAATCTTAACGATTCTGGTATAACCACCGTTGCGGTTAGCGTATTTCGGAGCGATCTCGTTGAAGAGTTTATCAGTGAGATCGATCTCTTTTGCTTTTTTGCCCTCAGCCGGTACCTCTTTTACAGGGTACAGAACTTTAGCCATCTGACGACGAGCGTGCAGTTTGGAAGGAGCATCCTTCTTGATCTCTTTCTGAACTTCATCGTAAACGGTAGTTTTCTTTCCGTTAACAACCTCTTTTACTCTCTTGCCGTCTTTGTCCTTGCGGGCAACTTTAGCGGTAACGGTAACGGTCTCAAAGTTGTCTTTCTCGCGTACTGCCATAGCGATCAGGCCTTCAGCGACCTTGCGGATCTCTTTTGCCTTTGCCTCGGTAGTAACGATTTTGCCGTGCTGGATCAGAGCGGTAACCTGGCTTCTGATCAGTGCTTTTCTCTGGTCTGCAGTTCTGCTAAGTTTTCTATAACCTGCCATTATTCTTTTCCTCCATTTGTGGAACACCAGTTAATGCTCTTCGGTCTTACTTAAAAGGTGCTGTCTCGTCCATTCATGTTAATAGTTACGGGAAAGCCCGGTAGAGAGCTCTCTCGTACAGTAGCTGCGATCGATCACTCGTCGCTGGGGTTGAGCTGTAAGCCTAACTCCTTCAGTTTGCCTAAAACTTCTTCCAGGGACTTGCGGCCCAGGTTACGAACCTTCATCATATCCTCGGAAGTTCTGTTGCAGAGTTCCTCAACGGTGTTGATGCCGGCACGTTTCAGGCAGTTATAAGAACGAACGGAAAGTTCCAGCTCGTCGATGTTCATCTCCAGAACCTTTTCCTTCTCGTTGTCTTCTTTTTCAATCATGACCTCTGCGGATTTTGCATTCTCGGAAAGGTCGATAAAGAGATTCAGGTGTGCGCTGAGTACCTTAGCAGCAAGGCTGACTGCCTCGTCCGGACCCAGGGTTCCATTGGTCCATACGTCCAGTGTCAGTTTATCATAATCGGTAACCTGACCTACACGGGTATTCTCCACCTTCAGGTTGACACGCTCAACGGGAGTGTAGATAGAATCTACAGCGATAACGCCGATGGGCATATCATCTGTTTTGCCTTTCTCAGCACTTACATAGCCACGGCCTTTGGTGATAGTCAGCTCCATGTACAGCTTGCTGTCAGCTCCGCCATTCAGGGTAGCAATCACCTGATCCGGATTCATAATCTCGATATCCTGATCAGCCTGTATGTCAGCTCCGGTCACGGTACCTTCGCCGTCAAACTCGATGTAAGCAACTTTCGGCTCATTGGTCTCACTGGAATTTTTGATTGCCAGTGATTTGATATTCATAATAATTTCAGTGACATCTTCTTTTACGCCCGGAATAGAACTAAATTCATGCAGGACGCCTTCGATTTTAACCTGGCTGACAGCCGCGCCCGGAAGGGAGGACAGCATAATTCTGCGAAGAGAATTGCCCAGGGTGGTACCATAACCTCTTTCCAGAGGTTCCACAACGAATCTTCCGTACTTCTTGTCTTCTGAAATCTCAGCTATCTCAATTTTTGGTTTGTTGAAATCGAACATAAGCCCCTCCTTTTTTGGGTTTTAGAATCATGAGGGTGATCCCGAAGGAAACCTCAAGCGTGCCTGAAAAACAGACACGCTCGGAAGTTTTCCAGGATTCTGATACGAAAATGCGCTGTTAATTATTTAGAATACAGCTCGACGATCAGCATCTCATTTACCGGAACGTCGATCACTTCTCTGGACGGAAGCTCTTTAACAACACCTTTCAGGTTCTCCTGATCAGACTCAAGCCATTCCGGAACCAGTCTTCCGCCGGTTACTTCCAGAATGTCTTTGTATCTCTGCATGCTCTTAACTTTCTCTTTGATCTCGATGGTGTCACCAGCTTTAACAAGGTAAGACGGGATGTTTACCTGTTTGCCGTTAACAAGTACATGCTTGTGATCAACGATCTGACGTGCTTCCTGTCTTGTACGAGCGAAGCCCAGACGGAAGATTACGTTGTCCAGACGGCTCTCCAGAATGGTCATCAGGTTGGTACCAGTCATACCCGGCATTCTCTCAGCCTTCTCATAGTAGTTGTGGAAGGGTTTCTCCAGAACACCATAGATGAATTTTGCTTTCTGTTTCTCACGAAGCTGCAGACCGTACTCACTTACTTTGCGGTTTGCTCTTTTCAGCTCTCTCGTGGATTTTTTATCAATTCCTAAATAAATCGGATCCAGGCCGAGGGATCTACATCTTTTCAGTACAGGAACTCTATTAACTGCCATCTCTCATTTACCTCCTAATTAGACTCTTCTACGTTTCGGCGGGCGACAACCGTTGTGCGGTACAGGGGTTACGTCACGGATGCTGGTTACTTCCAGACCGCATGCCTGCAGTGCACGGATAGCAGCCTCACGTCCTGAACCCGGACCCTTTACAAAAACGTCAACAGTCTTTAAACCATGAATCAGAGCTGCTTTGGTAGCAGTCTCGGCAGCCATCTGTGCTGCATACGGAGTAGATTTCCTTGAACCTTTAAATCCCAGACCACCGGCACTTGCCCAAGATAAAGCATTTCCCTCAGCATCCGTCAGGGTAACGATGGTGTTATTGAAGGAAGACTGGATATGTGCCTGTCCGCGTTCAACGTTTTTCTTTACGCGCTTTTTTGTCACTTTTTTGGTAACTTTTTTAGCCATTTTTAAACTAACCTACTTTCTCAAATATTCAACGATGGTTTATTATTTCTTCTTGTTAGCAACAGTTCTCTTCGGACCTTTTCTGGTACGAGCGTTTGTCTTGGTCTTCTGGCCACGAACCGGAAGTCCTTTTCTATGACGAACACCTCTGTAGCATCCGATTTCCTGCAGTCTCTTGATGTTCATTGCGATCTCACGACGAAGGTCACCCTCAACGGTAACGGTCTCGTCGATTGCATCACGAATACGTCCTACTTCTTCATCGGTCAGATCTCTGACACGGGTATCCGGATTGACATTTGCCTTCTCCAGAATTTTTACGGAACTTGCTCTACCGATACCGTAGATATAAGTTAATCCGATCTCTACACGTTTTTCTCTTGGTAAGTCTACACCAGCAATACGAGCCATGTAACATTTCCTCCATTAATATTTGATATCGTCTTAAATTGAGGCGGTGTGGATTCTTCGATCCCACAGCCCAGCACAGCGAAGCCATGCCTTTCCGTACACTCGAACTTATTTGCGAGGCGCTTTGCAGCTCTCTTCGTTCAACTGCCGACCCGGTACAAGTCGGGAGCGGTGGGCTAACCGCAGCGTCCGGTATTGTAAGCAATATACGGTGAAACAAGTCCACTTTCTATTGTTATCAGTGTTTCCACGCCTCCTGGCGTTTCGCACTGCAGCCGCTCTTCATTGTTTGGAAAATCTCAGTATAAAGTGTGAATAAAATCAACCCTGACGCTGTTTGTGCTTCGGATTCTCACAGATAATACGGATACTTCCTTTTCTCTTGATGACTTTGCATTTCTCGCAAATCGGTTTTACTGAAGATCTAACTTTCATGATGGTCCTCCTTTCCACCTTGTCGTGAACATTTGGGCATAAAAAAAATAAGCCCTTTGCACAGTTCGTGAATGAGTATAACACCTTACCTTATAAAAAGCAAGCTTTTTTTCGTTTTTTCTTGTTCACTTTTGGGGATTTTTTTAAAAAACCGCACTTCAGACGATTTTCACTCGCCTGAAGTACGGTTTCCTTTGATTTGGCTTATTTATCTCTCCAAATGATGCGTCCCTTGGACAGATCATACGGGGACAGCTCGATGGTTACTTTGTCGCCGGGAAGAATACGGATGAAATTCATCCGAAGCTTTCCGCTGATGTGAGCCAGAACGACGTGTTTGTTCTCCAGCTCTACTTTGAACATGGCGTTGGGTAATTTTTCCAGAACTGTTCCTTCTACTTCAATAACATCTGCTTTTGACATCTGCCTTAAAAAACCTCCTATAACTCTTTCCTGAGATATTGTTTGATGATTCGCTTGACCGCTTCATTGGTGAGCGGTTCCGGCGCCTCCACGGTGCCTTTCTTGATGACCTGAATGTGTTTCCGGTTCTTCCGTTTTGGGGAAGCTGTATCTTTCAGTTTTCCATCGGAAAGCCAGACGAATTTCTCGTCCGCTTTCACGATGTAATAGAGGCTGCCTTTGTCATGACCGGCCAGGGAATAGGCCAGCATGCCCGGTCTGATCTCTTCCATATCAAGACCTGCCATTATACATGACCCAGAGTCAGGATATCCGGTTCGCCCTCTTCGTTGATGAGAATCGTATTCTCATAGTGAGCGGACAGGCTTCCGTCCTCAGTCACAACGGTCCAGTCGTCGTCCAGCCACTCGACATCCGGGCGGCCGATGTTGATCATGGGCTCGATGGCCAGGGTCATCCCCGGCATCAGACGGATACCTTTTCTCTTCTGACGGAAGTTCGGGATCTGGGGATCCTCATGAAGAGCATGGCCGATTCCATGGCCGACAAGCTCCTCTACGATGCCGTAGCCAAAGGGCTCTACATAGTCTGCAATAGCGTTGGAAATATCAAACAGATGATTGCCTGCTACTGCTTTCTTGATGCCCTCGAAGAAACTCTGACGGGTCACGTCAATGAGCTTCTGTGCCTCGGGAGTGATCTGTCCTACCGCATGGGTTCTGGCTGCATCGGAATGCATGCCCTTGTAGATCAGGCCAGCATCGATGCTGACGATATCACCCTCGTGAAGGATCTTGTGCTTGTTGGGGATGGAATGAACTACTTCGTCATTTACGGAAATACAAAAGGATGCCGGATAACCGTTATAATTCAGGAAATTCGGGATGCATCCAAGGCTGCGAATCGTCTTCTCTCCCAGATGGTCAAGTTCCCAAGTGGAGATGCCCGGCCGAATCGCCTCCTCCAGTTCTTTGTGAACAATCTCGAGGAGTCTTCCGGCTTCTCTCATTAACTCAATTTCTTTCGCAGATTTAATTGTTACTGACATATGATCATTCTCCTAAAATATTGACAATTGCCTGGAATACGTCTTTCATATCAACGGTTCCATCCACGTTTTTCAGAATGCCGGCTTTCTCATAATAATCGATCAGCGGCTGTGTCTGCTCATGATAAACATTCAGACGCTTCTGAACAGTCTCAGGCTTGTCATCATCACGAAGAACCAGATGCTCACCACAGGTGTCACAAATATCCTCTGCCTTCGGTGCATTGTAAACCACATGATAGGTAGCGCCGCAGCCTACGCAGGCTCTTCTGCCGCCCATACGGTGAACAATGTTCTCATCCGGTACATCTACATTGATGGCATAATCCATCTTCTGGCCAAGCTTATCAAGAGCTGTGGTCAGGCACTCTGCCTGGGGAATCGTTCTCGGAAATCCGTCCAGTACATAACCATTGGCACAATCCGGCTGCTGAATACGATCAACTACGAGATCACAGGTCAGTTCGTCCGGCACCAGTGCGCCCTGATCCATATAAGTTTTCGCTTTCTTTCCAAGCTCGGTTCCGTTCTTGATGTTTGCGCGGAAAATATCGCCTGTGGAAATATGCGGAATTCCGTATTTCTCAGCAATCTTCTTGGCCTGAGTTCCTTTTCCAGCCCCCGGTGCTCCTAACATAATAATTTTCATACTCTTGCCCCACCTTTCTTCTTCATGAAACTGTTCTTTTATGGCGCAAAACAAAGATGTGTATCCTTGTAATCCCCCATACACATCTTTTTGATGTTCATTCGGAACAGTTTATTCATTTGGATTATATCATATATTTTAAAAGTAGTACAGGAAAAAATCCGCATAATCCGGCTTCTTCCTGAGATTTTTCCCCATAAAAAAGACAAGTGCACGCCCCTCCCCCGCAAAACTGCGAAAGACGGAGCGTACACCATCAATCTCCCAGGAAACCTCTGTAATTGCGGACGAGCATCTGGGACTCGATCTGTTTCAGAGTCTCAAGGATAACGCCTACAATAATGATCAGAGAAGTACCGCCGAAGGATACGCTGGCTCCGAACACACCATTGAATACAAGCGGAATGGTCACAACGATGATCAGACCGATCGCACCGATAAAGATGATGTAGTTCAGGATCTTGTTCAGGTAATCCTGAGTCGGCTTACCGGGACGGATACCCGGGATAAATCCACCCTGCTTCTTCATGTTGTCCGCTACCTCAATCGGATTGAAGGTAATGGAGGTATAGAAGTAAGCAAAGAATACATTCAGTACCACATACAGCACGAAACCAAGTGTGTATACCGGCTGATTCAGATTAAACCAGCTGCCCTGATTCAGGCCAGTGATAATCTTGCTGCCGATTCCGGTGCCGCCGGTTTTTCCCATAAAGGAAGCAACCATGGTGGGCATGGACATCAGGGAAGATGCGAAGATGACCGGAATAACGCCGGCAGTATTGACTTTCAGAGGAATGAAGCTGCTCTGTCCGCCAACCATCTTGCGGCCCTGCATTTTCTTGGAATACTGTACAGGAATCTTTCTGGTTGCATCATTCAGGACAATAACCAGAACGATTGTTACCAGAATAACGGCAATGATGATCACAGCTGCCAGCGCACCTTTTGCAACAGTCTGACCATCCTTGAAGACGAACATCTCAAAGAGGCTATTCATATCGCTGGGGATACGGGAAAGAATGTTGATCATCAGGACGATGGAAGTACCATTGCCTACGCCCTTTTCTGTGATACGCTCACCAATCCACATCAGGAAGGTAGAACCGGCAGTCAGAGCTGCCACAACAGTGATCACGGCACCCGCTTTGGTGATGAAGGTAGCGCTGGAGGAAGACATTGCAGGGATCAGACCCTGGTTTCCAAATCCAATCGCCATAGCTGTACCCTCGATGAGAGCCAGACCAACGGTCACATAACGGGTAATAGCAGTCAGTTTCTTTCTTCCATCCTCTCCGTCGCGCTGCATTTCCTCAAGCTGGGGAATTGCAATGGTCAGAAGCTGGATGATAATCGAAGATGTAATGTACGGTGTGATACTCAGAGCCAGAATAGACATCTGCTCAAAAGAACCTCCCGTGAAGGCATTGAAAAAGTTGAATGCCTCAGCACTCTGCTTTGCGAACCAGCTGGAAAAGTAGGTTCGATCAACGCCCGGGCAGGGCAGCTGGGATCCAAGACGGATCACCAGCAGCATCATGAAGGTAAAGAACAACCGCTGCCTAAGGTCTTTCACCTTTAAGGCGTTACGCAGTGTTGCTAACATTAGATCACCTCTGCTTTTCCACCAAGAGCCTCGATCTTAGCCTTTGCACTCGCGCTGAATGCGTTAGCTTTTACTGTCAGCTTCTTTGTCAGTTCGCCATTTCCGAGGATCTTCACACCATCTTTCGGGTTTTTGATAACACCGGCTTCGATGAGAGTCTCAACGGTAACCTCTGTATCGTTATCGAATCTCTCAAGAGCACTGATATTGATTGCCTCAATATCCAGTGTATTTCTGTTGGTGAATCCTCTCTTCGGAAGACGTCTGTACAAAGGCATCTGACCACCTTCGAAACCGGTACGCGGAGCGCCGGAACGAGCTTTCTGTCCTTTATGTCCTTTACCAGCAGTCTTGCCATTTCCTGAAGCATGACCGCGGCCTCTTCTGAAGTTATCACTGTGCTTGGAACCTGCAGCAGGCTGTAAGTTGGATAATTCCATGATGACACCTCCTTATATCAAATAATTGTTATTAGATCTCTTCTACTTTTACTAAATGTCTAACCTGAGCAATCATACCTTTGGTAGCAGCATTGTTCGGCAGCTCTACGGATTTGTTAAGTTTCTTGAGTCCAAGAGCCTCAACGGTAGCGCGATGCTTCGGGATGGCACCGATGGTTGATTTTACTAAGGTGATTTTTAACTTATCTGCCATTTTTGAAGACCTCCTTAAGCAAGAATCTCTTCTACAGATTTACCACGGAGTTTTGCAACCTCCTCCGGGGATTTCATCTGTTTCAGACCATTGATGGTTGCCAGAACAACGTTCTGTTTGTTTCTGGATCCCAGGCATTTGGTACGGATGTTCTTAATACCAGCCATCTCCAGTACGCTACGAGCCGGGCCACCGGAGATGATACCGGTACCTTCGGGAGCTCTCTTCAGAAGAACGGATGCGCTTCCGAATACTCCAGTCCAGTCGTGGGGTACAGAATTGTTTGCATCAAGCTCAACCTTGATCAGTTTCTTGGTTGCATCCTCTTTACCTTTGCGGATTGCTTCCGGAATCTCGGTAGCTTTTCCAAGGCCAACACCAACGTGACCGTTACCATCGCCTACAACTACCAGAGCAGTGAAACGCATGGTACGTCCGCCTTTAACAGTTTTGGATACACGTTTGATTGATACTACTTTATCATTTAATTCAAGCTGACTAGCATCAATAATTTCATGCCTCATGTGTTCTTTTCCTCCTTGTCTTAGAATTCCAGACCAGCTTCACGAGCTGCCTCAGCTAATGCTTTCACTTTACCCTGATAAATGAAGCCGCCTCTATCAAAGACAACGGTGTTGATACCCTTTTCCAGAGCTTTCTTAGCGATTACGGTTCCTAATTTTGCTGCAGCTTCAACGTTGTTGGTTTTCTCAAGACCGTCTTTAACATCCTTCTGAAGGGTGCAAGCGGAAACCAGAGTCTTTCCAACAGTATCGTCGATAATCTGAGCATACATATGATTGTTGCTTCTAAACACAGCTAATCTCGGTCTCTCGGTTGTGCCGCTGAAACGATTGCGGATTTTGCGGTGCTTATTTTCACGAACTTTAGTTCTAGATTCTTTGCTAACCATTTTCACACTCTCCTTAGATTATTTCTTACCAGTCTTACCAACTTTACGTCTGATAACCTCATCAGCATATTTGATTCCTTTGCCCTTGTAGGGTTCCGGAGCTCTCTTCTCTCTGATCTCGGCTGCGTACTGGCCAACTTTTTCTTTGCTGATACCTTTAACGATGATCTTGTTGCCTTCTACAACGGTCTCGATGTCAGCAGGATCTTCCATATCTACGGAGTGGGAATATCCCAGGGACAGAACCAGTTTCTTACCCTGTTTTGCTGCTTTGTAACCTACACCATTAACCTCAAGGGTTTTCTGGTAGCCTTCGCTTACACCAACAACCATGTTGTGGATCAGTGTTCTGGTCAGGCCGTGCAGGGATTTCATCTTCTTCAGATCATTCGGACGGGTAACTACTACATGGCCATCCTCAACCTTAATGGTCATCTCTGCCGGAAGAACTCTCTCGAGAGTACCTTTAGCGCCTTTAACGGTAACTTTGTTGCCCTCAGCAACCTCAACAGTAACACCTGCCGGGATGACAACGGGCTGTCTTCCAATTCGTGACATGTTATATGTCCTCCTATAACTTAGATTTTCGGAGAAAGCCGAAGCTTTCTCTGTTTTCAGTTTCTATTGTCAAGCTTCAAAAGAAGCCTGCTTTCGTCAGCGTTGATTACCAAACGAATGCCAGAACCTCGCCGCCGATCTGAAGCTTACGAGCCTCTTTGTCGGTGATAACGCCCTGGTTGGTGGAAAGGATAGCTACGCCAAGACCGCCAAGTACTTTCGGCAGGTTCTCTTTGTCAGCGTATACACGCAGACCCGGTTTGGAAATTCTCTTCAGGCCGGTGATGATCTTCTCATTCTTATCTGCACCGTATTTCAGCTCGATGTGGATAGTTTTGAATACGCCATCCTCGATAATGTCATATTTCTTAATGTAACCCTCATCCAGAAGGATATTGGCGATTGCAATTTTCATTTTGGATGCCGGTACATCTACAGTATCATGTTTCGCAGTGTTAGCGTTACGGATTCTTGTAAGCATATCTGCAATCGGATCACTCATGTTCATTGAGTTTTGCCTCCTTTACGTTAAATATATGGAATAATGGATATTTGAAGTTGAATTCAAGTGGTGTGAGTGGCATCTCGAAGCCTGACAGCTTCTCGATGTGAAAGGGTTCGCTGATATCCAAAGGCAAGAACCACAAAAATGGCGGCTGGCCAAAGAAGAAATCAGGACGCATGTCGGCAAGTGTGAATACTCACACTTGCTGTCGCAGTAAATTCGTCATAGCTTCAAAAGCCTGCGAGCAGTCTTTTGAAACTCTGTCGTTTTTCCTGCCGACATGCTGGTTGGGGATGGGAACCCTTTTGCTCTCCCCTGCTTACCAGCTGGCTTTCTTTACGCCCGGGATCTGGCCTTTGTATGCCAGCTCACGGAAGCAGATTCTGCAAATTCCGTATTTTCTCAGGTATGCATGCGGACGACCGCAGATTCTGCAGCGATTGTACTCTCTGGTGGAGAATTTCTGCTTACGCTGCTGTTTGATTTTCATTGACGTTTTAGCCATGAAATTGTCCCTCCTAATTATTTAGCAAACGGCATATTGAACTGTGCCAGTAATTCACGAGCTTCCTCATCGGTCTTAGCGGTGGTAACGAAGATGATATCCATACCTCTTACCTTGTCAACCTTATCGTACTCGATTTCCGGGAAGATCAGCTGCTCTTTGATACCAAGAGCGTAGTTTCCACGGCCGTCAAATGCGTTCGGATTAACACCTCTGAAGTCACGAACTCGCGGCAGTGCTAAGTTAATTAAGCGATCTGCGAACTCATACATTCTGTCGCCACGCAGAGTAACTTTGCATCCGATCGGCATACCCTCTCTGATTTTGAAGTTAGCCACGGATTTCTTTGCTCTTGTTACAACTGCTTTCTGGCCTGTGATGATTTCCATATCTTTAATGGCGGTCTCTAAAGCTTTGGCATTCTCTTTTGCTTCACCAACACCCATGTTGATTACGATCTTGTCCAGCTTCGGAACTTCCATGATGTTTTTGTACTCGAATTTCTTTTTCAGAGCTTCTACGATCTCGCTCTGATACTGCTCTTTCAGTCTGCTACTCAACTTGTGCAACCTCCTCTCTTAAATTAGTCGATAACTTCGCCGGTTGCCTTCGCAACACGAACCTTCTTGTCGCCTTCCATCTTGAAGCCAACGCGGGTAGCTTTGCCTTTTACAACAAGCATAACGTTGGATGCATCGATGGGAGCCTCTTTGTTTACGATACCGCCCTGCTGGTTAGCAGCGGAGGGTTTCGTATGTTTGGTTACCATGTTGACGCCCTCAACCAGAACTTTACCGTCTTTAACAGCGAGGACTTTGCCTTCTTTGTCTTTATCTTTACCAGCGATTACCTTTACGGTGTCGCCCTTTTTGATTTTCATCATTTTACCGGCACCTCCTTATAATACTTCCGGAGCCAGGGAAGCAATTTTCATAAACTGCTTATCACGAAGCTCTCTGGCTACTGGTCCAAAAATACGGGTTCCTCTCGGAGTCTTATCATCCTTGATAATTACAGCAGCATTTTCATCGAAACGAATATAAGAACCGTCTTTACGACGAGTGCCATTTACGGTACGAACAACTACGGCTTTCACTACGTCGCCTTTTTTTACAACGCCGCCTGGTGTTGCATCTTTAACAGAAGCTACGATGATGTCTCCTACACTTGCATATCTTCTGGTAGAACCACCCATAACACGGATGCAAAGAAGCTCTTTGGCACCAGTATTATCAGCAACTTTCAGTCTTGTCTCCTGCTGGATCATGCTGAATACCTCCTAAATTATTTAACCTTCTCAACGACTTCCACAAGTCTCCATCTCTTATCCTTGGAGAGCGGTCTTGTTTCCATAACTTTTACGGTATCACCTTTGCGGCATTCGTTGTTCTCGTCATGTGCTTTCAGTTTATAAGTTCTCTTTACAATTTTCTTGTAAAGCGGATGTTTTACATGGTCTTCTACAGCAACCACGATGGTTTTATCCATCTTATCGCTGACAACTTTACCGGTACGAACTTTTCTCAGATTACGTTCCACAGTAGTACTCCTTTCTATTCAACCGATTACTCAGCCTTCTCGGTGATGATGGTCTGAATTCTTGCGATATTCTTGCGAACCTCTTTGATTCTGCTTGTGTTGTCAAGCTGATTGGTCGCATTCTGGAATCTCAGGTTAAAGAGTTCCTTTTTAGCAGCTACTAATTCTTCATTTAATTCT
>OLSO01000626.1_pt1 | contig 33485 bp, 35 predicted proteins | sample 1672441 | NCBI WGS metagenome assembly OLSO01 (sample SAMEA3136686, study PRJEB25190) | human gut metagenome | biome: human gut; feature: human-associated habitat; material: faeces | place: Austria | collected 2013 | reverse complement strand
GGAGGCCAAACATGAAGAACAATTCAACTAAAAGTGAAAAGTGTATCAAAAGAAGTGAAAAGGTAAATAAAATTCTAACACAGCTAGAACACGGAACAAAAGAACTATTCAATAGTGAACGTTATCAGAAATACTTAGTAACCTTTTCTAAATTCACAAACTATAGTATTAACAACACAATACTAATTTATCTACAAAACCCTAATGCCACCTTAGTTGCCGGATATAAAGCGTGGGAAACGAAGTTTAATCGACATGTAAAGCAAGGAGAAAAGGGAATAGTAATTCTTGCACCAATGAAATACAAGAAAGACACAGACGATGAAGATAGCGAAGTGTACATTAGATTTAGAACAACTGCTGTATTCGATATCAGTCAGACAGAAGGGGAAGAGCTTCCAAGCTTTAGCCCAGTATCTATTGTGAAAGATGTGAATGGGTATCAAAAACTCTTCACAGCTTTAGCCAAGCTTACTGATTACAAAATAGAGTTTGCAGCTTTAGCCAAAGACACCTGTAAAGGAACATGTAATTTTACAACACATACAATTACAATTAGAGAAGGTATGAGTGAGTCCGAAAATCTATCGACCTTAATTCACGAAATTGCACATTCAATTTTACATGAAGATGAACATAATTCACGTAATCAAGCTGAAGTCGAAGCTGAAAGCGTCGCATTCGTTGTAAGTACTTTCTTAGGATTGGATACAAGTGATTACTCATTCCCATACATTGTTGGGTGGGAAGAAAACGATGTTGACTTACTTAGACAATCCTTACAAAGAATTAAAACAACTTCTAATTCGTTAATCACGCAGCTAGAAAACGAACTACAGAATGGTACAGAACAAAAATTTAATGAAAAAGAAGTAAAGACTAAAGAAGAAGTAAAGGCAACACAGACAATGAAATTATTTTAGATCTGCTTTAGCCTAGATGTGTGCTGTAGCTTTAGCCTAGTTTACTAATTACAAACCGGCGCTCGTCCGCCGGAGGCATTTACTTGTATTAGCTTTAGCCCAGCACCATCAGCTTTAGTCCAGTAATCTAATTTCGTTTTAATAGAGTATTTGTTACATGTAAAGAAATGATAAGAAATGATAACTTCTGTAAAGAATTGATAACCAGTGATAATTAACGTCAAGAATTGAAAATCATTGAAAACAAATGATAAGAATTGAAAACCATTGAAAATAAATGATAAGTTGTGATAACCATTGAAAACAAATGAAAAGGAGAATACCATGAGTAAATTAGTGAATGAACTTTATAAAGCAACCAGAAAATTAGGCAAAACAGCCTCCGTTTTAAATGACATTGAAAATATCTCAAAAGGAAACCTTGACAAGGTTATAAAGAAAAAAGTAAAAAGAGAAATTCACAAAGAACTCAATAAGAAGATGAAATAAACCATAATATTAATAAAGGAGAATTAACAATGAATGATTATTTAAACAACCCACTTTTACTTATCATTGACATGCAAAACGTCTACAAAGAAGGACAACCTTGGGAGTGTAAGAACTACGACAATGCACTCTCTAACGTTCTTGCCTTACTGGATGATGGTCACTTTAGCCAAGACAACACAATACTAACACGTTACATAGCCTCAGCACATCCAACAGGAGTATGGAAGAACTACAACAAAGAGTACGCAGAGATCAACGCAAACCAGTGGTATAACGATTTAGACCAGGAACTACAACAGCGTTGTAAAAACTACAAATGCTACGACAAATCGACCTTTTCCTCCTACAGTGTTAAAGAAATCCAAGAAGCAGTTCATAACGCTTCAAGCGTAGTTATCACAGGTGTTGTTGCAGAATGCTGCGTCTTAGCCACAGTATCCAGTTTGATCGACGTCGGCAAATACGTGTACTACATTACAGATGCAGTAGCAGGATTAGACAACGAGAAGGAAAACGCCACCATAAAAGTATTAGAAGGTTTAGCCTCGTTACATCTCTCAATCATAACAACAAATGAGTTCAAAGCTTTAGCCCAGAACAATACAGGATTGTTTAAGTTAAATCTATTTTAAATCTATTTTAAATCAAGAAGGGCTTTAGCCCAGATCTAACAATTTAATCAAATAAACCAAAGGAGGTTTTAATTATGGCAATAATTAAAGTGAATGAATTTTTAGATACAGCGATGTGTGTGTAAGAGATGCAGAAATTTTAAAGGGTAGGATAATGCCTTACATAGAATCTAATGAATCTGTACTTTTAGATTTTAAAGGAGTGATACATTTTACTTCTTTATTTTTTAATACAAGTTTATGCTCTATTTTATTTAAAATAGGACAAGAAAAGTATGATAATTTAGTTACAGTATTTAATCTCCCTGATTACGCAAAAGATTCTTATGAAGATTGCTATGAAGAAACTATAGATAATCCTTTCGAAGGGTTAAGTGAGTACGAATTACGAGAATTAGGGCATAAATTATTAAATATTGATGATGAAGTGGATGACTAAATGGCAAATATTGAAGAAAATAACGATGATGAGGTATGAAGAGTGAAATCATAACACATTCCAAACAGATAACACAGGTATACAAACTCTCATTTCACAATTGAACATTTTATAACTTTCCAAAACTACAGGGAGGAAGGTTATGATTGCGATATTAAAAGAAGAGGATATAGACCTTATTGTGAAAAGTTATATGTATAGCGATAATACAAATTACATTCTAAGACTAATAAAAGTCTTTAGCAAAGAAAGCGAACGTTATTGCCTTTTCTCATTCGATTACATGAGCGACCAAGCTAAAAACTATTCACTAATATCTTACAAAGATAAAAAGTGTACTTGCACTTGCTGTAATCATAGCGTACAGGATTCTATGCTTTACTTATTAGAAGATAATTTAATTACTATTTGTTTTGATTGTCTACAACGAAAACATTTCAGCTTTAGCCCAGACGTTAACATCTCATTCGTTGCAAAACTTTTAGCCAAGCACAACCACGTTGAAATACTTACTAAAATATTTTCCAGCTGGGATACCGAACATAGCTACTATGGATACAGAGTTCGAAATGTTAGTGGAAACGAAGAAGTGTTTTATTACTTGGACACACAAGATCGGTATAGCTTGCACAATATCGATAAAAACAGACCATTCAATGTGACATTTAACAATGCACGACTTTTGTTTTTATACAATTACTATTTCCTAATGAAGTTGCTAAAACAAGTAAGTGACAAAGAAATCTGCTACAAAGTTCTTTCCAAGAACTTTAGCCAAGAAGAACTGCAGGAGGCTAAGCTAACCTTAGCAAGCTTTAGCCAAGCAACAGTTGTCGGTAAGACAAACGATACAGGCAAAGCGAGTGAGAGCTTTAGCCAAGAGCAGCGACAACAGCGGCAGCCATTGCGAGCCGCAGGCGAGCTGGGAGCGAAGCGACCTAGCTGTTTGACCGAAGGCACGAAGCGCCGAAGGGAGTCAAACAATAGCCAAGAAATAACAGCAATTAAAAGTAAATCAGATAATTGCCTAATGGTAGGACAGACATATAAGAACGCTAAGATAAAACTACAAAAAATAAAGAAAGACAAAAGAGGTTTCTTCAAAGGGCATTACAAACATCTATACGCTATTTACTACGGTAACCATAGTTTGCTGTGGAACACCAACAAAGACGTAGAAGATGGTAAGTACATCTGTACCTTCACTGTACAGCGAAGCGCACTCACATGGGGATACATGTTCATAAATAACTGTAGACTTAAAAAGATCGAAAAAGAATAATAAAAGAATCAAAGGAGAATTTAAAATGCTGATTAATTTAACGTATGCTTGCAAAATGGGATGTAATCATTGTTTATCTGATTGTGGACCTGATGGGGAAAATATGTCAATTCATACTTTAAGAGACGTACTTAACTTTTTAGCAAAGTATGGCATCCCAACATGGTGTTTTTCTGGTGGAGAGATTTTTGAACATCCTGACATTTTAGCAATGTTAGATATTATTGAGGAAGAGTGGTTAAAAGCAGGTAAGTTTTCTGCATTACTATTTATTACCAACGGACGTGAACTTGTACGTAATAAAGAGATCTTTAGCCACGTTGAAGCTCTTGTTAAAAAATACGGAAAGAAATCTATTTACATACAGGTCACTAATGATCCAAGATTTTATCCTGATAAATTAACAGAAAAAGAACTTTATTGGCTTAATAAAATTGCATCCACCATAGACCCTTTAGTAGGATTATCTAATGATAAAGATAGGTGTCTTTATCCACAAGGTCGAGCTTTAGAAAATTACTCAGAAAAGAATTGGAACACCATTGGACCAAAGTGTACTAATGTTAGATTACTTGCTAAACATGGTTTTCATTTAAATGGAATTTCTATGACATTATATCTAAAAGGCAAAAACTGTACACCAGCTATTGCTCCTAATGGTGATATTAAATTAGGAGAATCAGCATTGTGTCCTCCAGTTGCTTCCATTTATGATGAAGAGAGAATGATACTTAATAAAATGAAAAACTTTCATTGTAAACAATGTACAATAGCATGGGAAAAGTTGAAAGAGAACGGACCTGAGATATATCAGATATTAAATCAGCTTTAGCCCAGTACTGTACTTCAAGCAACTAAGAACCAAGATGGCAGTACTGTCAAGTATCTTTAGATCATTAGAGCAAAGTGAGCATTACGAATCTTGGTTTTTAGCCAAGTACAACATTTACATTTAATCGGAGGTATACAAATGGAAATTAAAGTTTCAGAAGTAATGCAACGTGAGGATAATAGTCTTTATTTAAAAGAGATCGAAGTGATTAACTACGATGAAGTGGAAATTTTAAATACACCAGACAATGTGGTAAAATTAATGACAGATGTATTCGAAATTAATAAAAAGATTAGTGAAGAGATTTTTGTAATTGCTTTAACCACAGATTCCAAACCTTTACATTTCTTTAGGTTAAATCGTGGTACAGTAAATACATCACTATTAGATACTCGTGGTTTAATGATTTCTCTGCTATTAGCAAACGCTTCAACATTTGTTGTTGTACACAATTACCCAAGTGGAAGTATCATACCATCCAAACCAGATATTGAAATAACACAAAAGTTAAATAAAGCAGCGGACCTGTTAGGTTTAACCTTTGCTGACCACATCATTATTGGTGCAACAGGAAATCATTATTCATTCATGGAAGTCTACGGTAATTTAGCCAAAGTGTGATAAAAAGTAGAAAGGAGATTTATGTTTGAAATAAAAGGAAAAGTAAATACAGCAATTTGTTATGCAAAAGTATTTGAGCAAGAAGCAGTCGAACAAATTCGTAGGATGTGCGATTATGAATTGACAAAAAATAGTCACATTCGTATTATGCCAGATGTACATGTTGGTAAAGGGTGTACAATCGGAACAACGATGACTGTCACAGATAAAGTATGTCCAAACATTGTTGGTGTAGATATTGGATGTGGAATGTACACAGTAAAATTAGCAGAAAAAGTATTAGATTTTGAGAAAATAGATGAGATCTGTCATTACATTCCTTCAGGCATGCAGGTATGGGAAATGGCACAGGAAGAGTTTTCTTTCACAGATTTACGTTGTTATAAGTCATTACGAAATAAAGAACGACTACTGTGCTCATTGGGAACATTGGGAGGTGGAAATCATTTTATCGAAATAGACCAAGCATCTGATGGCACATTCTATTTAATAATTCATACAGGAAGTCGTAATCTTGGGAAACAGGTTGCAGAGATTTATCAAAACATTGCAATCGATTTATGTCATGGTAAAGAAGAGTACTATGCGAAAAGAAAGGAACTAATTTCTTCTTATAGAGCTGATGGCAAACAACAGTTAATACAAAAGGCACTGGAAGCTTTAGCCAAGGAATTTGAAAATCGTGGTTTAACTGTTCCAGAAGATTTGTGTTGGTTACAAGGAAAGTATCTTAATGACTATCTTCATGATGTTGAAATTTGCCAGCAGTTTGCAAAAAGAAATCGAGAGAAGATAGCAGAAATAATTCTGAAGAAAAGTGGTTTAACCCAGTTAGATTCTTTCCATACAATACATAATTATATTGATACAAAAGAAATGATTTTACGGAAAAGTGCAATCGCAGCATACAGAAATGAGATGGTGTTGATTCCAATTAACATGAGAGATGGTTCTATCTTAGCTATAGGACTAGGTAATTCAGAATGGAATTATTCCGCTCCACATGGAGCTGGCAGAATTATGTCAAGGTCAAAAGCTAAAAGTTCTATAAGTCTTGAAGAATACAAAGAAGCTATGAAAGGTGTATACACGACTTCTGTAAATGAACATACCTTAGACGAAGCACCAATGGCATACAAATCCTTAGATGACATTATAGATGTTATTAAAGAAACTGTTATTCCTATTAACATAATGAAACCAGTTTACAATTTTAAGGCTTCTAACGATGAAGCTCCTTGGAGAGTACTTTAACCAAGAATCAAGTTGGCAGTACTGCTAAGTATCTTTAGATCACGAGAGCGAAGCGAGCATTACGAATCTTGGTTTTAGCACAGTACAATAGCTTTTTTAATTTAATAACTATTTTTAAGGGTAGCTTCGGCTACCCTTTTATTTTCGTAGGAGAGTTGTTAGACTCTCCGTTTTTATTTTTATAGGAGGGAGTTAATCCCTCCATTTTTACATTTGTAGGAGGGAGTTAATCCATCCGTTTTTATTACTCGAAAGGAGGTGAACACTCAATCATGCTAGACAAAAACAATCCTTGCATTTCCAATTTAGCACAGTGCGGACTTACTCTAGAAAAGTTAGAGAAGCTCTCCGTTAAGTCCAATTTAGGTGTTAGTTTCGTAGAAGATCTGGGACGCTTTAGCAAAGAAGAACTTTTCAAAGAACTTCAAACAGTTACAGATCATTATAACAACGAAGCTATACTAACAACCATTGATATTCCATTCCGGATTAAAGATTTAAATTCAATGCTACATAATTACGAACGTTATTATTACACTAAAGAAGCCAATAGAGTCTTTAATGATATCCTAGGTTTTAGATCAGTATACACTAATTACGATGACGTTTTAGCCATGGAACTGCCAGAACAATTTAGAATTAGTGATATGTCCCATGGAAAGACTATTGATGATGGATACCGAGGGGTACATCTTCATTATCAAATGGACGAATTTCATTATCCTATTGAAATACAATTTAACACAGCATGGGATTTACAGTTTAATCAATGGCTACACAAGTATGTCTATAAGAAAAGCATACCTAACATTATTGGTGCTTTATTGCGAAGATATTATGAAAATGGTAAAATAAAATCAGAAACAGATTTTAAGGAGGTCTTAAACGGTGGTATATTTAATCGTAAGGAATGATAAAGAGATTGGTTCTATTGCTTTCAAAACGGTATTGGGGGAAGCTTTAGCCCAGTTAAAGCACCAGGTTTCAGAAATAACTGAAAAGAGTAAGATAGAGATAATCACCATCAGCAGACCAGAAGCATACGGTGAATACAGCCCATACAGAATTATGGGCACGAAAGAAGAATTCATTAAAGAAGTAAAAAGAGAGTATGGTAGTTCACTTTAGCCAAGAACTTCTAGCGTAAGCCGTCCAATACTCCAACATTACTTACAGCCAAGCAAGGTGCCATAGCCTGCCTTGGTTTTACTAAATTAAAATAAAAGAAGACTAGAATAGAAGAAGACTAGAATAAAAGAATAGCAAAAAGATTTAAATGAGATATAAAAATGGAGAGGAGATTATAATATGTTAGATATTTGGTATTGTGGAGGAAACATAGAAGTACTAACGGATGCCCCACGTTATTTCGATAATGTATGGGAAGATGAATGGTTAGAAGATCCTTTAGTAAAACAAATGATTAAAGACGTAGATAATTCAGAGGTAATTAGCCCACATTTAATAGAAAGCCCAGTACTTGGCCCAATAGGTCCAAAAGATATCTCAGGAGGAGTAAAAGTCTTAATACTATTATTAAAAGACACCTCATTCATTTACAACATTTCAAATTGTGGAGATAACTGTGCAAAATGGATTATTGAAATAGCGAAGATATATGAAAAAGAGCAGAACAGTGATTTAACAGTTTTTCTAGAACACATAATGGATTTTGGAACTTGCCAACCTTTAGGCATAGACTTTAAAATAATGAATTCAAATAAGATTGTAAAAAACACAGTGGACTACGTTGATGAAGTCATTAAAGCAGAATACTTAGTAGAAGACGGTATCGTTCCAGAAGCTGAATTCATTTAACCGGTATTTCACTTTAGCCAAGTACTTTTTGCGAAGCAGTGCTCTAACACAGTGCTTTTTGCGAAGCACTGCTTTAGCCCAGCAGCATTAATCTAATACCACAATGGAGGTTATAATGAAAGGAAAATATCATTTTAAAGTTTACAATAAAAAATTACTTTTCGAATTCGATATCAAGAGAAATATTACTTTTATACAAGGAAACAGCGCAACTGGAAAAACAACATTATTAAATATGATGTATGATTATTTATTAAGTGGTAGAGGTTCAGGAATCACTGTAGAAACAAATGCTAAGTTTATGGTATATTTAAGAAAATCATTAACAGCAACATGGAAACAGGAATTAGGGAATTTAACTGATACTATTATTTTTATTGAAGAAAACAATAGATTTATACAACGTTCTGACTTTACTAAATTTGTAAAAGAATCTGGTAATTATTTTGTATTTATTAACAGAAAAGCATTAAAAATGTTACCATATAGTGTAACAGAAATTTATAGATTACAAAATGAATACTCAGAAGAAGAAAAGAAGCAAGTTTATACATTACAACAACGCTATCCAACACTCACATATATGAATGGAAATGTAAATTTAATAGCCACAGAAGATTCCAAATCTGGATTAGAATTCTTTAACAAAGTATTCAATAATATAGAAATTACAAGCACATACGGAAATATTAAAGTTATTTCTTTCTTAGAAAATATAGAAAATACTGATATCTTATGTATTGTTGATGGAGCAGCTTTTGGATGTTTTATTAAAGATTTAATTTCAACTTGTAATCAGCACCCAACAAAACATATTACCTATTGGGCACCAGAATCATTTGAGTTCTTGCTATTGACTGCAAAGACTATTAATTTTCCTGAGTTAGATAAAATATTGAAAGATACATATAATTATGTTGATTGTATAAAATTCGTTAGCTGGGAAAGATTTTATACATTTCTAATGGAAACAAAATCTAACGGACAAGCAGCATATGATAAACATTCTATAACTCAGTTTTATATTACAGAAGAAAATATTAATAAAGTTTTAAAAATATTTCCAAAATCTATACAATTACTAGCGCAGGCAGGTAAAGAGTGTAAAACAATGAATTTATTTTAATGAAATGTTTTATTAACTAAGTACTCTTTGCGAAGCAGTGGTTTAGCTCAGTACACAAATTTACTAAAAATGAATTTATTTTAAACTTAATAGCGTAATGCTTAATACCACAGCAGTAAGTAATTGTTGTGGTTTTTTTACACTTTAGCCAAGTAACAATCTCGGAGGTAAATAAGATGACAGAGAAAAAACAATACAAATCAGAAACAAAAAGACAATTTAAACCAGAGACAGGAGAAAGACGTTTAGAAAGACTTAGTAAATTCATTAGTATGATTTTACGACACAAACCAGAAGTAATCGGAATTACATTAGACGAACATGGGTGGGCAAACGTAGATGAATTGGTGGAAGGTATTAATAAAAACGAGGCCTTTAGCAAAGCGACTCTTGAGAAAATTGTAAAGACTGATAAGAAACAGCGTTACAGCTTTAGCCAAGATAAAACTCTAATTAGAGCAAATCAGGGGCATTCAATTCCTGTAGACGTTGAGTTAGAAAAGAAAGAACCACCAAAAGTTCTTTACCATGGAACAGGTGTTAAATCAGTAAAAGCAATCCAAGAGCAGGGACTTCTTCCAATGGAACGACTTTATGTACATTTATCTACAGATGTCGAAACAGCCACTAATGTTGGGAAGCGTCATGGCACACCTGTTATTTTCCAAGTTAATGCGGAACAGATGCAAAAAGACGGCTATGACTTCTTTCAATCCGTCAATGATGTATGGTTAACTAAAGAAGTTCCAACTAAATACTTGGAGTTGAATTAATTTACTCAAGCCATTAATTAATTCATTCAAGTCGCTAATTATTCTATTGGAGGTTATTATGCAACGTTCAAAGGAGTTTCAATTTTTAATAGGAAATCATTTACACAATTCACTCTTAGCTGCTATTGAAGAGAATAACAACATTGACATTTCAATTGTAAAAAATAATCGTATCATAACGGCAATATCGAAATCAAAGGCAAACGATTTAGCCAAGGCAATCATAGCACTTAATGATAACTATGGTGATAAAGTAGTTGGAGTAATTCTTCATGGCAGCTACGCTGTTAATAAAGCTAGAGAAGATAGTGATGTTGATGTTTTTGTTTTAGTAAAAGAAAAAATGCAACAAAGTGATCTCTGGAAGTTTAAAGCTCTCTTGGCAGATAGCATCGATATTCACTTTAGCACAGTTGACTACTTTTGGAATGTCAATAATACCATACATCAAAACATTATGCGAAAAGGACTTTTACTGTGGGTATCCTAATAAACTTTAGCTAAGTAAAAAAGCTATCACTGCTAATGTCCTAATAAACTTTAGCTAAGTAAAAAAGCTATCATTGCTAATGTCCTAATAAACTTTAGCTAAGTAAGAAAGGAGGTTATTACTATTACTGTGAGTAAATTAGATAACAGTTCTACATATTATGCTAAACCAAAACATCGCACTTATTTAGCAATGGCTAAAGAAAATTATAACTTCGTAAGACACGCTATTTCACATAATTATGCGACAAATTATACAGTTGTACAAGCAGCATTATCTGCCGTATTCTATTTTAAATACATCATCGATACTTTTGATATAAACGAAGAGAGTGTAGAAAAGCGTACAGAAGTTTTGCGAAGCAACAATTTAGCCACGTTACTTCATTACATTTCAAATGAGATGGAGATTCCAATTTCTATTTCACTACTATCTAAAGCTACTTCACTTACAAGTTATTATTTCGCTTTAGACGAGATAACGACAGACACTTTTGTAGTTACAAAGGAAGAAGCGCATTTTTGTTTTAAAAACTTGGAAATGTGTAGAAAACATGCATTGTTAATAATTGATGAGCTAGAGAAATCAACAAGAGATAATAGTGATAAAATACCAGACGATGTTATTGTTTTTGAAGACAAAGAGTATACATTATAAAAGAAATTTATAAATAAATAATTCTAAAAACGCATTAGATTCAAAAGTCTGATGCGTTTTTATTTTAGTAAAGGAGGTAATTAAAAATGGCAGTAATAGGTGCTATTCTTGGTGACATTGCAGGCTCATTCTATGAATTTTACAGACCAAAAGATTTAGATTGGAAACACTGCGAACTATTTACTAAACAGAATTTCTACACTGACGATACAGTTTTAACTTTAGCATGTAAACTAGCTATTCTGAAAGATAATCCGTTCTCGGAAGCCTATACCACTTTAGCCCAGAAATATCCAGATGAGAGCTACGGTGGTCTTTTTAAAGATTGGCTAAAGAGAGGTTCTAAAGAACCCACCAATAGCTTTGGCAATGGTTCTGCAATGCGATGTTCATTCATTGGAGAGCACTTTAGCCAAGAAAGCGATGTTATTAAATACGCAATCAAATCAGCCGAATGCACTCACGGTCATCCTGAAGGAATAAAAGGTGCAATCGTTACCTCAAAGTGTATTTACATGGCAAAAACTGGTGCTTCGAAAAATGAAATATTACAATACGCAGTCTCCCAATATCCTAGTAGTCAATATCAATATGGAACAGATTTAGCTTTAGCCCAGTACCGAAATAATTACAAATGGAATTCTCTGTGCCAAGACAGTGTGCCAGTTGCAATCCGTTGTTTTATTGAAAGTGAGAACTATGAAGGCTTTTTAAGAAATGTACTCTCATTTGATTGTGATACAGATACTATTAGTGCAATAGGCGGAGGTATAGCCGAAGAGTTCTACAAAGGGACTGGATTTAATGATGATGAATTACTAGAGAAGTATTTGGACACATATTTATTAAACATTGTAAATCTTTAACAGAAAAGAAAGTGCAATGATGAAAATGAAGTACAATGGCGAAAGGAAAGTACAATGGGGAAACGTAATTTTACATTAAATTACACAGAAGAAGAATTACAAGCCTGGCAAGAATATCTGTTGCAATGTATAAATTCCAGAGTTTCAGACAGAGTTTCAGATACCGCTTTAGACAAGATTAAAAGTAAAAATGAATTAGAATTATCCAAAGATTTAGCCAAGCAATTAAATAATTTTGAAAAAGAAGTTAACACTCAATCGTACACTTTAAGACAGTTATGCAAAAAGACAGAAAAAGAGATTTTAATACTTAATACGCTAAATCGAAACTTGTACAGGGAATTGAAGAAATGTACGAATGTTGAAAACTTTTTCAAAGGTTATAAAAAGCTAAAAGAAAATCAGGAGAAGATTAAAAAGCTATCAAACTATCTTGATAATCCAGAATTGGCTTTATTTCTATCTGACAAAATGTGTTTGGAGGTGCTAAATGATTTCTTACGCACAACTTCACGATTAAGTGAAAATAAAAGTCTCTGGTTTAGCCAAGTTTCACATCACTTTGATGAAATGAACGAAACACAAATAGCTTTAGCTTGTACTTTAGCAAAGATCTTTGAAAATAACTAAAATAATGTTTTTATAGCTACACAATTTCACTTCTTTAGCATTTGTAATTACTTCTTTCCAAATGAATTAAAAAACCATTCTATAAGTAATATTAATTATAAAAAATTACAAGTTAAGAGAAAAAATTCTAGTTTTACTAATCTTTAAATTGGAAAGCAGAATTGGAGTATTACTAACGTTTTTGGCTAAACGTATTTAACTGATTTGCGTAACGGTGAGAGATAGTCGGAATTTGTCCTCAGTTAAATTGAAAGTTACAAATAGTTTAGCCTTAGACAGGGGAGGTCTGAGACCTCCCTTTACAAGAAAGGAAAAGAGAATGGAATTTTTTTTAAGTGATTTGTTAGAGGACTCTTCGAGAAAATCAAGAGTTAACTTTTACAATGCTTTTGACCAACACATCGAAATCGAAAGTGAAGTTAGTGCTGATGTCTTGCTTACTTGTGTTGATTACTGCTTAGTGAGAAGAAAATACAAATTAACTACAAGTGAAAAGAAATGGTTAGTTAAAGCGTTGGAAAAGTGTAATGCAGAAAGCTTTAGACTAGCTTTAACCGAGTCAAGAAAAATTGCAAATAGAGCTATCAAAGTATTAGAGTTTTTAGATTACAATAAATTTTCAAGAAGCATTGAACATCGTGTGATTGTTAAAGATTTAAGAAATGGCAGTCTAACAACAGTTAAACAAATTATTAAACAGAAGCTAAGCGATGGAGACTGCGATGGTATCGCACAAGTTTTAGACAAGCTACCATCATTGTTTTGGAGTAATTTAGAACTGTTAGAAAAGAGCCTTAGTGATGAGGAGTTACTTAGAATTGGAAAAGAGCTATGCAACAGATTTAGCACAGCAGACTTAGTTTCAATCTTAACAAAAGAGGAAAATAGAGTATTGCATGAAATTCTAAAAGAATATTTAGCAAAGCTTAATCTTGGAATTAGAGGAAAGCGAACTAAGTTTAACTGGGAAAACTACAGTCCAGAATTTTCTTACTGGAACGAGGTAGTAGCAAATACAATTTCAGATGACACAAGGTGGATTAGAGTAAAACTGCAGTGGAAAGACACAGTAGTAAATAGTATTGACTTAATCACTACAAAAGAAGATGGTCATCTCACAATTCTAGGACATGGAGAGGAGAGAGAAGAGCTTCTTAGTTCTAAAGACAATTGTGGTGTTAGGTGTGCTGAGTGGGTTGATTTAGATTTAGCCAAGGTCAGCGGTAAATTTAATTTCAATGCACATTTGTATTCTGGTAGAAATAGCTTTAGACAAGTTAATGAGTGCATTCTTAAAGTAGAAAAATTAACAGAACTTGGTGGAGAAAGCATTGAAAGCTTAATAGAGTGGAGATTAATGAATGATTCTGGTTTTGTAGATTTAGGAACGTTAAGCACTAGTGATAGAATTTTTGCATGGAGAGGTAAAAGTACTAAGTACAATGTTTCTAAAATCTTGACAAAACAAAGGGAACTAAACTACTCGTTAAAGGATTTGATAAACGATGTGGTTGAACAACAAAATCTTACAGTCGTAAAGAATGGAGAAGATTTTACAATAGTTTTGTAAGATGTAAAAGTCATTCAGAACTTTAGCCCGGTTAGGGTACACTGTATTTTTTCTCTGAGTAACCATCGTTACGGTCATTCTGCTAGTATTTACTAGCTTTCAGAGATGATAAGTTTCATAGCTTACCATCTCTTTAGCCCAATTCCCCGGTTGGGCTTAGCAGTGCTGTCTTGCCACAGCAACTATCTTGAAGGTATTTGTATCCCCGCACATTTACAATACTTTCTCCAAGCCTCAGCATTACGCTGAGGCTTTTTACATTTCAAATAGTATACAAATAAAAATAAATTAAGCTTAATTGGAGGTGGTTTCCTTGTGCTAATAAAGTTATACTAGTTAAATTTGAAAAATTAAAAGGAGAGTGATAGGTATGCGAATGAAATTTTCTTTACAAAGATTTGTTGGTTTTTTGTGCATTACAGCATTAGCTGTGATAAGTGCTTTGAGCTTTAGCCAAGCATCTCAGGTTTACGCAAGTACTACTGCTAAATTAGGGATTAAAACAGCTAATCATGGTAGTATTTCTGTAACTGGTAATTCTGTTAGTAATCGAAGTGTGGGAAAAGATTACATAACATACGATGTTATAGAGGGACAATCTGTAATGGTAAAAGCACTTCCAAATGAAGGGTATCATTTTGAAGAGTTTCAAATCACTGACAACACTGGTAAAGATGTAACAAGTAAATTAAAAATTACAAAAACCGAACAAAGTATTGAATTCACAATGCCAAACTGGGAAGTTAAATTAGCTGCAAGCTTTGCTGTAGGAGAACCTAAAGAGGAAGATGATTCCACTTTAGCCAAGTCCAACACTACAAGTAAGGCAGACACCAGCACAACGAGTAAAACAACTACAAAGAAATCATTAGACTTTGACACAGATAATTTAAACGATTACACAGATGTTACTACTGTAGATCCAGCAGACATTGCTATCCTTACCGATAAAGGAGTAAGCTTAATGCGAGTTGGTGAACAGGGTGTTAGCTCAGGTGCACATTTATCTGTTAGCGTTAAAGCCGACAAAACAACCGGTGGAACTTACAACTCCGAAACAATGAAGTACGAAGGTGAGAGAACTCCTGGTATTTACAAGTATCCAGATGTTATCACATACAACATTATTGTTAAAAATTATGGTGATACAGATTTACACTATGTCAAAGTAACCGACACAATTAGTGAAGAATTAAAGAATTCAGTTAATGTCGGAACAATTAAGTTTGACTTACAAAAAGGGTACTATGTAACCACTGATACCGGTGAACAAATATTTGTTTCCGTTGATGGTGATAGTGGCAGCAGCAGTGACAATACTCCAAGCACTTCAGACACTTCTAGTGATTCTAACACTTCATACAGTGCAGGAGCTTTAGCCAAGTCCCTCACGATTGATAAAATCCAGGCAGGCAAAAGCGTTAATTTAAAACTTACAATGACAGCAAGAAAAGATATTAAGAGAGCTTTAAATTTAAAAAATAGTGTAAATGTCACTGCAAGTGTGATTGAAACTGCAAATGACAATAGTGGAAATGCTAATGATGGCACAACAGAAGGTAAAGACGACACCTCTACAGAGAAAAAGAATGATACTACAGAGGAAAAGAGTGACTCCACCACTGAGAACACTTCCAACGCAACAGATACTGCTAAAGGTGCTTTAGCTCAGGCAACTTCTGCCGAAGACAACACTACTAAAGGCGGCAACTCAAATGCAGGAAACACTGCTAATAACACCTCTAAGATTGTTGCACTTCCAGTTGATGAAGCAATGCACAATGATACAGAAATTATTAGTATTGGTAAGTATGCTGTACATTATCCACAAATGTCTGTAAGTATGACAGCTGATAAAACTAATACAGGAACAACCAATAAGGATGGAGTAATTGGTATTGGTAAAACTGCAGGAATCTACAAAGCAGGAGATTTAGCCAAGTTCACCATAACAGTTGAGAACGAAGGCAACGTAGCTTTACATGATGTCACATTGTCCGACGCTGTTAGTGATGCTCTTAAAGCTGTTTTGCTTACAGGAACAGATGGGTACTACTTTGACAAAACAGCAACCATTACAGATTCAACAGGACAAGAAAGTACAGCCAATGTTACTACAAGTGGACAGAACACAGCTGTACTAAGTCAGCTAAATTCTGGTGCGACTGCAAAGCTTACATTTTTAGCAAAGATTAAATCAGATGCTAAAGAAGCCAAACAGTTAGTGAATAAAGTATCACTTACAGCTAAATGGGCTAACATTGAAAATGGTACAACCCAGTACGAAGTTGTTGAATCCGATTTAGCCAAGCACACTGCAGAAGATGTAATTAATGTTGTTGGTACACCTAAGATGGCTGTTGGTCTTTTAGCTAACAAAACAACTGGTGTGACCTTTAACAACGGTAAGTACGAAGGTACTAAAATTGCTGGTAACTACGTAGCTGGTGATAGTGTTGAGTACAAGGTAACCGTTTCCAACTTAGGTGGTACAACATTGTACAATCTCAAACTAACAGGCACACCATCAGTGGACTTACAGAAAGCATTGAACAACGATGTTACTTTCTCCAATGTTGGTACTGCCACAACTACGGCAGGTAATGAAGTCAAGGTGACTAGTGTTGCTAACAACATCGTTTCGCTTGATAAGTTAAATGCAGGAGATAGTATTACTTTAACAATAAAAGGAACTGTTAAAAGAAACGCCTCCATGTTCTTTGGAGCAGAGTGTAGTGTTAAGCTAGAAGCACAGTACGATGATTTAGCCAAGTATCCTTCACAGAACTTGGTAGCACTGACAGCAGACTCTGATAGTGATAAGATTAATGTTCCAGGCAATCCGTCAGGAACAATCTCGCTCACAGCGGACAAGGTTGGTAATACAAGTAACGACGCTACAGCAGATGTAGTTGGAATCGCATACAAACCAGGCGATACCGTTAAATACACACTCACAATCAAGAACACAGGTACGTGTGATCTTAAGAATGTTCTTCTCAAAGGAACGCTTGATAATCGCTATGCTAAAGTAAGTGGAAGCAATACCTTTAGCCAAGCCAAAACACTCACAAGTACAAATGGTAAGGCAGTTAAGTTTGAAAAGAAAGGAACCTCTTTAGCCCAGATCGACACCCTCGGTGTTGGAGATAGCGTTTCAATTCCTTTCTCCGTAACATTAAAAAAAGATTGTGGAAATAAGTTTAGACTAGCAAACAAAGTTGTAATGTTACCTTACTACAGCATTGGTGGAAATGCACTTGCAAGCACAGACTCTAGTTTTGCAGAAACAGAGATCAATGTTGTTGGAGACGGTTCAGTCTCTGTTGGAATTTTAGCCAATAAAACTAAAGGTAAAAAACTTAACGAAAAGACTGGTCGTTACGAAGGCACAGCCACAGAAGGTACATACCAGACAGGCGATGAGATTGACTACACTGTTACAGTAACAAACACAGGTAAGTCTGATCTTTACAATGTTAGACTTGAAGATGTTCTTTCCGATAAGCTCAAAGAGATGGCAGAAGAGGACGCTGGTTTTGTAATTCCAGAAACAGGGGAAATCACTACTAAAAATGGTAAGGTAGTAACAATTGGTAATGCAGAGGTTTCTTACAATGAGAACTACAAAGCTAAGTATGAGAATGATTCCATTTTAGCTCAGGAAGAAAACTCTACAGGAAGTACAACCGCAACGCAGTCTACTCAGGCTACTACATCAACAACTACTACTGAACAGACTTCAACAGAGAAGTCTACGCAGGATACTGAGAACACGGAGTCTACAGAGACGACCGAATCAGAAAAGACTACTGAGTCAACTGAAAACACGAAGTCCACAGAGGCTACTGACTCCGAAAAGACTACTGAGTCAACAACAGTTGGAGGAGCGTTAATAGTAAACGCAGCAGAAGCAAGCACACAGTCTAGTGGTAGCACAACACTCACAACAGATTCAGACTTGTTAAATAAAGCCTTCAACGGTAATGGAACAACCACGAGCCTTGACAACACTGGAAGCAGTAATGGCACAACTGGTGGTAATGGCGGTACTGGTACAACTGATGGTAATGGCAGCACTGGTACAACTACAGGAAATGATTCTACTTTAGCCCAGGGAGTCACTACAGCAAGTACAGATGAACCTTTTAATGTTCAATTAGTCTCAAGTGGTACTGACAATGGAGAGTCCGGACAGGTTCTCACTTTAGCCCAGTTACCAGCAAACGACTCAGTTCAGTTGCACTTCAAGGTTAAATTAAATTCAAAAGCAACAGCAGCAAAGGGTCTAGAAAATACAGTAAAAGTAACAGCTTCTAAGCTTTCTGCAAACACAACTCTTGAAGCACTTAAGAGTGATAAAACAATGGAAGATTCAGACAAGATCTCCGTTGAAAGCTCTGCATCCTTACGCATTGCAAAATTAGCAGACAAGACTAAAGGAGTTACACTTAAAGACGGTCGTTACGAAGGTACTAAAGTAACAGCAAAGTACGGTCCAGATTCTACTGTAAAATACAAAATCACAGTAACTAATTTAGGAAGCAACGCAGCCACAAATCTCTTAGTAACTGAGGAACCAAGTGAACAGCTTAAAGAAATCAGTAAGTGGGGCAAGTTTAGCCAAGGAAGTTCTGTTAAGACTAAAAATGGCAAAACAGCCAAAGTTACTGTAGATGGTGTTACAGCGGTAATTGACAAATTAGCATCAAAAGACAGTATTGAATTGGAGTTCGATGTTAAGTTAAAGAAGGATGCAACCAATGCAGTAAATCTTAACAATTCTGTTAGTATCTCAGGTAATTACGTTGTAAATGGACAAGAAGTCGCAATGACAACAACTGATTTAATGTCTGATAAAGATGCTATTAGCATTGATAAAACTGTCAAACCATCAGGTAATGAAAAGAAAAAGAACAAGAATGGTAAGAATGGAAAGAACGGTAAGGGTACTGACTCCTCCAAGAATGGAGCAAACGGTAAAGGAAAGACTAGCAATGGAACTAAAACAGGTGACAATAGTCCAATAGGTTTACTGTTAGCTATCATGGTAGTGTGTGCAGGAACAGCTGTCGTTACAGTACTTTTCAGACGTAAAGAGCGTTAGGTTTAGCCAAGATCCCAAACGGAGCAGGGCAGGAGAAGAGACTGATGGTCATGTCTCTTCTCATTTTAAGAATAGTAGTCTAGGTTAGTGTCACAACTAACCTAGATTTTTAACAAATAAAAATTAATAGTAGGTCAATCGTTGTAAAATGTTGCAATAATTAATAGGAAATCGTTAGTCTAAAAACATAGATAGATTAACATTGAGTTATAAAATTTTAATAAAACGATAGGAGGATACATGATGGATGTAACAATTAATTTAAAACAGATTTACAAATTTAATGGGGATGATGTCATAGTTGTTGGTATCTCTAAGGTTGAGCAGCTCTCTAAAATGAGAGACATTGGGTGCATTGGTACTAATAAGTTTAAATCACTTTCAATAACACCAAATGACAATAAGATTAAAAAAGAGTCTGTAATTCTGTTTAGCAACTCTAGTGAAATGTATCACAATGTTGCAACGGTTTCAGAGGACATTGTAGTCTACAAAAGTTTGACAGACATGGACGGTGCTAAGTGTGTTTGTATTAGTACATTCCTTGATGGACTGAAATAGGAGGAATTAAGTGATAAAAAGCTATCGTAATTTGTGTAGTGTCGAGGTACAAACGATTGAAGCAAAAGGTAGCTATTGTAGTTTAACAGGCTTTAGCCAAGACAACAGTGACGAAGTCTGCTTTAGCCCAGCACATTACAGTAAAATAAGTCTGCAGTTAAACAATTGCAAAGCAGCAATCGTAAAAAAGTATTTTGGCAAAAGTAGCGGAAGATTGAGTGTATTGGAGGGTTCCACATTAACAAAGATAGAAGGTATTGGTAATTTTCAATCATTGTGTACAAATCAGCACATTTATTTGTTGGAACTCGATAATTCAGAAATCTTTGTTAGTCCTAGATTTTTTCTTGGATATGTTGGCAATGTAAGTATAAGTAGTTTTAGCAGTTTAGCTAAGGGAGTTAAAGCAATTGTTCCTGTGACAAAAGTTAGTAAGGCAGGAGGTGCAGAGACTATTGCAGGACTGGGAAATTTCCTACAGCACTGTACTTCTTACACATTAGACAAACTTCATAAGAATTTTATTGTTTTAAAAGGAAGCGGTTTTGTAATCTTGACATTTCCATTCCCTTTAACTTTCTTACAAGAAACAGAACAGACAAATGATTCTATTACTGCTAAAACAAAGAATTTAGTATACTTTACTGCACCGAACAAAGTTGTTTTTAGTGAAAACAACAGTTTGTGTACTATCAACGGTCAGTGCAAAATTTGTACAAGTATGATTGAATTATGATTAAAGAGAATAATAAAAGGAGATAATAAAATGACAGTAGATGATTTTTTAAGAAGTGTTATTGTAGCTTTAGAGGATCAGGCAAATGAGACAGAGCAGACAGAGGAGACACCTAAGAAAGAAGAGACAAGTGAACGTAAGAAATTAAGTAATGCAGAGTTTCTTACAGCCACACTGCGTTTCGGAATTGGTGAAGATGATGCAGAACTTTTAGACAAGCTCATCAGAGATGCAACACCTTCAAACATGGAGGAACTTCAGAGTAGTATTAATAATTTCTTTATCTCAGATGAACAGGACAAGAACGCTGACGACAACACAGCTGAAGAAAAAGAGTTAATTGAGGTAAAAAATCAGCTCGAAATGACAAGAGCTGACGTAGTAGAACTCAAACGGATCATCGCAAACTTAAGAGATAGCAATAGCAGTTTAGCCAATGTAAACCAGGAATTAAGAATTGAGAATCATAATCTCAGAATTGAGAACGAAGCAATGGCAAAACAGTGTGATTCTTTGAGTCAGGAACTTAAGAGAGTTAAGGGCGATTGCGATGCTTTGAGAGATGCAGCACAGATAATCGTTAAATACCTTGCACAGAGGTAGAGGTGTAAAATGCATGACAAAATTTAGTTTAGTTAAGAAAATTTTATTATGGTATGACTTTAGCATGTGTGATGTTGGAAACTCTTTCCAAGTGAAAGAAAATGGAACCTCAAACGTGCAAGAATTTTCCAGTCTTGAAGAAATTTTAAAAGCTTTTTACAGTATTTTAAAAGCAACAAACGAAAACTTAAAAATGTGTCATTACCAGATTTGGAGCGATGATGAAATTGCATTCATCGCTTCTTTATAAGAAGAAAGGATGGTGTTAGCTGTGATTCAGTTAGTAAACCATTGCATGGTTTTATCTGCTACTGATTTCATTTCAGCTTTAGCAGAGATGATTACTAATTTAGTAATGTCTTTAGCAGAGTGGGTTGTGGGTTTACTAACTGGAGGCTCACCGATGTCATTGCTTGTTGTAATTACATTAATAGTTTTAATTTTTGGTAAATTAAGGGGCAATGACCGTTATTAAAAACAGAAGGGAAAAACAATGCTTGATTTTTATTTTATTGGAACAAGTGGTAAAGTTCCTCAATTACATAGAAGATTAACATCAGCAATGCTACGTGCTGAGGGAGATATTACTTTAATTGATGCAGGAGAAGGAACACAGCTTGGTATTAGTAAATCTGGTTGGTCTGCAAAATCAATCAGCACAATTTTAATAACACATTTACATGCAGACCATGTTCTTGGTTTAGCTGGGGTACTTTTGCAAATACACAATTCTGGCAGAACTGATAGAATAATAATTGCTGGACCTAAAGGAGTTAAACGGTATGTAAATTCTTTATACTTGGTATTACCTACTTTAAAGTATCCAATTTATTTTATAGAACTTACAGGTGATTCTGATTTTATTTTAGCCAATACATTAGAAATTGATGCTTTCAAATTAAATCACAGTGTCAGCTGCTATGGCTACAGTTTTTACTTTAGACACTTCGGTAAATTTAATGTTGAGAAGGCAAAAACAGTTCCTAAAAGATCCTGGGGAGAGTTATCAAAAGGATTCGCTACGAGGGATTTTAATGGGGTTAAAGTAAAAAATGATCAAATTCTTGGACCTGAACGTAAAGGTATTAAAGTAACTTATGTTACAGATACAAGACCAACAGAGAGTATTGTAGAGTATGCAGCATACAGTGACTTATTTGTTTGCGAAGGAATGTACATTGGGTCTGGTGAAACCGAGGAACGAGACAACATTAATAAGATTAAAAATTACCACATGACATTCCTTGAGGCGGCCACTTTAGCCAAGCATGCACATGTAAGTAAATTAATGCTCACACATTTTAATCCTAGTTTGCAGTATCCATCATCACATTTAAGTGACGCTAGGGAAATTTTCCCAGAGACCTATGCAGCTTCAGATAATTTACTGCTTAACTTCGCTTTTGAAAGTGATTTACCTTTTGATACTTATTTACGCAATTCAACAATGGTCAAAGGTTCTATCACAAAAACAAATCCATACGCTGATTATCTATGCTTTGAAGATCGTAATACACGTAAAGTTAGAAAAAATGGAACAAAGAGAAAGAAAGCAGCACAAAATCGGTACGGGTGTAGAAAGAAGAAATTAAATAATACACAAACCAGTCAGTAGGAGGTGTTGCTATGAAATTTAAGCACCTTTTTCTTACTATAATTAATGTGTACATTACTGTGATTCTTTGTTTGATGTGTTTTTATTTCGCAGTGATTAAGTGCGGAATCGGACATAGCTTTAGCACAGTTTCTATAGCAAAGCTATTTAGCAATGCAAAGTTGTATGCCAAGATGTTAGATGTAATTCTATTATTAATGAAAAACTCCGGAGTAATTCTCTGCGGTATTTCTTTAGTATTTCTTTTAATACTATCACTGTTCAGCCACGCTTTTAAAAGTAATTTTTTGAGTTACTTTTCTATTATTGTAATACTGGCAAATTACATTTACATTATTGTCAGGGATACTACATATGGCTTCTACAATACTAGGTGTATTGAATTGATCGGTATGAAGATACCTGAGTTGGATGTTGTAATTGCAGTTGCTTTAGCCCCGTTGTTAATCTTGTATATGATTAACGTTATTGTTCGTCGCTGTCTTTAGCCAAGATTACATACAAGGGTATTATTTCTCGTAATCTTAGCAAAGGTTTGCATACTGTGTACTCAACTTTAATGAGTAATAATTTATTAAGGAGGTATACGTATGTATAACAAAGAGGAATTTAAAAATGAGATGCAGGAGATGTTAGTTGAGATGTTTCCAGATATGGACTCTAGTCTTATTTCTGTTACAGTTAATGGAAAGGCACAAGAAGGCTTTAGACTAGATAAAACTGGAGAGGATACTTCGCCAATATTTTTATTAAATAGTTGTTATGATTTGTATGAAAAACATAATGACATTAATGAAGTTCGTACATGTATTAAAACTATAGTGCAAGAGCATAAGAAAGCTTCAGAAACATTTGAATACTTTCAAACACATTTTTTCGATGCTTTAAGTATTAATCTGTTCGATACCACTATGCAACCAGATGCAATCAAGGGAATTACCAAACCTTTTGGTGATTTACTTCAATCACTCGTATTAGTGCGCCAAGCTAATGAATGTTTTTTTGAAAGACTAATTCTAAATGAAGAAAATTTACATAATTTTAAGGAGTATTTAGGAAATACAACTTTGGAAGATCTATGGTATTTAGCAAAGAAAAACATCGAAGAATACTCCTATGAATTTTCATCTGTTAGTAAGTTGCTTTTGATTAATGGTTTGTTACAGGAAAAAGAAGATTTATACTTTAAAGGAGAGATTGAAAATTGCAATAGTAGTCGCAGTGATGAATGTTTCGTAAGGTTTAGTACAAGTGATTTGCAAACAGTAGAGATGCAGAAAAAGTTAAAAGACTACATTAAAAAGTGTGGTAATGATTTTATTGAACCATACATGATTAGAGTTGTAGAAATAAACAATTCAACACCTATTCTTTTAAATAAGAAATTGTTAACTGGAATAGGTACAGCTTTAAATTCTTCATTTTACATCTTGCCATCAAGTAACAAAGAGTTGATTATTTTTGTTGGTGATGACAGTTATGATGAGCGAATTTTGAAACAAATGATTTGGGATACTAACAGGAGTATCGTAAGCGAAAATGATCTTTTCACTGATGAGTTATTTTATTATGATTTGCAGTATGAAGAAGTTGAATTTCTTGGTCGCTACACTACAGTGACAGTCAACTAACAGCTTGAATTTACAGAATCAGGGGGCAGTAAGCCCCCTTTCTTTTTATGAATTTGGAGGTGATAATTAAACTATGCGGAAAAGATGTACAATTGGTGTAGCACTAATTGCAATAGCGATACTAGGAACACTACTAATTCCTAACAACAAAATTAGAAGTCCAGCTTTAGCCAAGGTAACCGTTACAGCCTTAGCTGAGGAAAACGGCTTTGATGAAAGAGATGTAAAACCTGTCAAAGAGAAGAACAGTGGTAAAAAAACTTCATGGACAACTGCATTACTATGGTTAATTTTCATTGCCGGTGTAATCGATGTTGTTTTCTTGAAAAAAGATTCCACCTTAAGTAATAAGATAGGTGAAAGGGCTAAGCGCTTTAGCCAAGAATCTCAAGCTAACACTACAGAAAACAATGCTGTAACTAATACTACAGAAAACAATGCTACTGCAAACACCAACTCTGCAGGAGGAGGTGATACAAATGCAGAACTTTAAAAAGAAAAAAGTTATAGTTATTACAGTACTTGCGGTAATGCTTGTGGTACTAGCTATTTGTGGCATTCACAAAATAGTTAAAGTATGGAAATACAAATCCTGCAACACAAAGTACATTAGTATTAAACAATACGACAATTTAGAAATTCCGAAAGTAAAACCTGAAAAGGTCACGGATGATTTGATTGATTTCTCTTTAGTACAGTACCTCCAAAATGAGAACTTAAAGCAACATGACACCCAAAGTCCAATAAAAGAAGGCGATACTATCTGCTTAAACTACGCTGGCAGATACAATGGTAGTTCCTTTAGAAACAGTGATGTAAAAGGTTTAATTTTGACTTTAGGAAATGGTAGTATTGATAACAACTTTGAGAAACAATTAATTGGTCATAAACCAGAAGAAATCTTTAGTGTAAAAATGACAATGCCAGACAATTACGAGGATAGCTTTGTTGCTGGCAAGGAAGTCACGTTTAACGTACAGGTTGATTACATTATTAAAAGTGTAGAGATACCTAATGTTGTTACAGATGATTTTATTAAACAGCATACAGGCTATTCCACTTTAGCAAAGTACAAACAATACATTAAAGAAGATTTAAAGCAGCAGGCAAAACTTAAAGCAGAAAAGACTAACAGAGAAAAAGCTATTGAAGTTTTACTGCAGCATACAAAAGTAAAAAAATATCCGAAAGAAGAACTTGAAGAAATAGAAAATGCTTTAATCGAAAAAGACAACTCAAATGCTTTTTATTCAAATGTTAGTGAAAAAGAGTACAGAACTAACATGGGATACAAAACAGACAAAGAGTATGCAAAGCACATAGAAACTTTAGCCAAGTCTCAACTTAAAGAGAGATTAGCTGTAGCCGCTATTGCAAAAGCAAATAATCTTGAAGTCACAGAAGATTACAATCAAAAAGAGCAGGAGAAGCTTGCTCAAGAATTTGGCTTTAGCACAGTAGAAGAGCTAAATGCTAAAATGGTACGCAATGAAATTAGATTGATGATTAAAAAGTTTTATGTTGCAGATTACCTGATTAAGCATTATAAGTAAAGGTGCTTTAGCAAAGGGGTGCTTTGACAGGTAGCTTTAGCCATGGATGACTTTAGCTATGGATTACTTCAATACTGGACTAATTCGGTAAAAGGTATCCCTTTGCTTAAAGAATAGAAAATTTAACTAAGAACTAAAAGGAGAAAAAGAATGGTAAAGTTTAGAAAACCAGTAATTGTTGCAGCTATGATTTGTTTTTCAGCTATGATGGCTACAGGGTGTTTAAATCCTGGAAACACATCAGGCACTAAGCAGTACATTTCACAAAATCAAAAGAAAACAATTGAAACTGATAATCTTAAGATTAAACAGTACATTGGAATGAAAGTTAACTGTGAAAAAGAGAATACTATTACAGACAAAGATGTGGAGGATGCAGTTCCAGAATATTTAGCCGAGAACGATTTGTTTGAAAAAGATACAGCAAGTGAAATCAAGAAAGGTGATACCGTCAACATTGCTTTCATTGGTAGAATTGATGGAAAAGCTTTTGAAAATGGTACTACTGATAGCTACGATGTTGAGATCGGTTCAAAGTCTTTAATTGACACTTTTGAAGATCAGTTAATTGGACACAAGGCCGGTGATAAAGTTAGTGTTAATGTAACATTTCCAAAAGACTATCAGGAAAAAACTTTAGCCGGAAAGAAAGCTGTTTTTGAAACAACAATTAATTACATTAAGAAAGAGGTTAGTGTTCCTGATAAGCTCACTGATTCTTTTATCGCTAAGTACACTACTTACAAAACTGTTAAAGATTACAAGGAGTATGTCAAGAAAGCTTTAACCAAGGATGCTAAAGATTCCTTTAAATCTGCGCAGGAAAGTGCTATTACCGATGCTTTGCTTAAGAATACAGAAGTAACTAAGTATCCAGAAAAACGTCTGCAGGAAGAGATTGATTACAACATTAAATACTACAAAAACTATGCTAAATCAATGGGTATTTCTTACAAAGAAATTATCAAGCAGATGGGGTACAGTGATGAGAAAGCATACAAAGAGGATTTAGAAAAGTATTCTAAATCCACCATTAAGTATTACATGATGTGCGAAGCTATTGCTAAAGAAGAAGGATTAGAAATTAGTGATGCTGATTTCAAGGAAAAGGCTACAGCTTTAGCCAAGGAGTATGACTATGACACTCTTACTGCTATGGAAAGAAATTACTCTGACGATAGAATTAAAGAGGTTCTTACAGCCAGAGAGGTAACTAAATTTGTAATCAAAAATACAAACTTTAATTACACAGAAGCAACAACAGAACAGACTATTAATACGAATGCTTCGGATTCTACAGTTACATCAGAGACCTCAGATGCATCAACAACAGAAGAAAGCTCAACAGGAGCTGATAGCACAGAGGTGAATAGTACAGAAGTAAATAGTACAGAGGTAGGTACTTCTGCTGAAAAGTAAGGTGGTGGTTACGTGGATAGGAAAACACAAAATCTTAAAACTACATCACTAGCCCAAGAGGATCTCAACAAAATACTGGAGCATAATAACAGTGAAGCTAGGAATGCTCTTCGTTCCGCTTTAGCAAAGTCAAAATCTTTAACAGAAGCAAACGATAAAGTCAATAGAAAGGTTGATACTAGTTTCACAAAAACAGGTGGCGATTTAGCAAAGAGAAGTTCAAGAGGGAGTTCAAAAGCTATTAAATCTGCAACGAAATCTTCTAATGTTAGAAATAACGTAGGTACAACAGAAGTACAAAGTAAACGCAGAGTTACAGAAAAGGCTGTACCCACTGCTTCAAAAAGAATGCAGAACATTAAAGGGCAGAAAGATTTGAATGAAGTCTATAGTAATTTACTTTCTGAAGATTTAAATCACTATGTGGCAAAAGAAAACGAAGAGCGCAGTAAGGAAGAAACACATAGAAAACGAATAAACATTTCAATCAACTGGAAAGGAATTGTGGAAACTGCTAAACAGATTTTCTACAATTCCAAAAAGTTTCTAAAAGTAGTTCTCGGAGTTCTTGCTGGTTTGATTACTGTTACTTGTACAGGAGTTTTGTGCTATGCTTTTGTTTTGTCTTTCAGCACTATGCCAGCTTTAGCCAAGTGCTACAATAAGGCACATGCTGTGATTGAGAGCAGTAATAAAAGCACTTTTAAAAAAGAGGACAACAGTTTTGTCTACGACAAAGATGGCAATACTTTAGCCAAGCTTAGACAAAACAGAGATACGGATTACGTAAAGTATGATGAAATCCCAGAAAAAGTAATAAATGCTTTCATTGCGACAGAGGATAAACGATTCTATGACCACCATGGAGTTGATTTACAATCAACCGCAAAAGCAGTAGAGATTTTAGTTAAAGGTAAGCTTGGAGAAAGCACAGAAGTCGAACGAGGTGGAAGTACAATCACACAGCAGATGGTTAAAAATGTTTTTCTTACAAATAAGAAAAGCTATGACAGAAAAATCAAAGAGATCTTTCTAGCCTTAGAGGTTGAAAAGAAATACTCTAAAGAAGAAATTCTTGAGTTCTACATTAACAACTGTTACTTCTACAACAATTGCTATGGTATTGCTTCCGCAGCACAGTCTTACTTCTCCAAAGATTTAGACCAGTTGACATTAGCAGAGGTGGCTACATTGTGTGCAATCCCAAATTCACCGTACTACTACAACCCAGTTAGTAACTATAGTAACAACAAAGAACGTCGTAATTTAGTTCTTAGAAGAATGAGAGATCAAGGCTACATTACTAAGAAAGCTTACAAGACTGCTAAGAAGTCTAACACAACGGTAGTGCAGAATCAAAGAGATTTCTACAACTACGAGGTTAGCTACGCTATTGACTGTGCTGTTGAAGCTCTCATGAAGCAGGATGGATTTGATTTTCATTACAGCTTTAGCTCAGTGAAAGACTACAAGGACTATAGGAAGCGGTACTTGGAAGAGTACGACCTGATGAGGAAAGAACTCTACACAGGCGGTTACAAAGTAAAGACCACAATTGATTGTAATGCTCAAGAGAAGTTACAAAAGGCGGTTGATTCCAATTTAGCCCAGTTCACCAAAAAACAAAAGGATGGTGAGTTTCTGGTACAAGGTGCAGCTACAGTAGTCGATAACATCACTGGTAAAGTTGTTGCCATTGTTGGTGGAAGAACTCAAAAAAGTGAAGAGGGAAATGGAAGAACTCTAAATAGAGCATTCCAATCGTACAACCAGCCAGGTAGTACAATTAAGCCTTTGGTGGTTTACACACCTGCTTTCGAGAAAGGCTACAATCCAGACACAATAGTAAATGATCAAAAGTTCGATGGAGGTCCTTCAAATAGTGATGGTCTCTACAAAGGTCTAATTAAAGTGTCACAGGCTGTTATAGAATCGAGGAATACTGTCGCTTGGCAGATTTTGGATGACATTAGTCCAAAGACGGGATTAAAGTATGTGCAAAACATGAACTTTAGTCACATTGTACCAAGTGATTACTACGATGCAGCAGCTCTTGGTGGTTTAACCTACGGTGTCAACACAGTAGAAATGGCAAGCGGTTATGCTACCATTAAAAATGGTGGAATCTACAGAAAAGCCACATGCATTGATTCTATCGAAGATAGCGAAGGAAATGAAGTAAAGGCTGGCGAAATGCCTTCAAGAGTTTACAAACAGTACGCTACAAAAGAGATAACTGAAATCATGCAAGATGTAATCAAAAAGGGAACAGGTAGGGGTTTGAGCCTTGAACGTGGTATGCCATCTGCTGGTAAAACAGGTACTACTAACAATCAGAGGTCTGGCTGGTTCTGTGGCTTTAGCCCGTACTACTCTATCGCAGTTTGGGTTGGAACGGACAACAACGATGAGGTCAAAGACTTGTGGGGCGGAACATACCCAGGAAATATCTGGAAGGACAGCATGAATGCTTTGTGTAGTGGAAAGACCGTCGTTCCTTTCGATACCACTTTAACCCAGTCTGACCTTTTAGAGAAGAGTGGCAAGTCTGCAAATAGTAGTACTGCAACAACTGAGAAAAAAGCAGCCACAACAGCTACAACAGAATCAGACAATAGCGAAGAGGAAGAGGACGATATAGTCTCAAGGCTAAATGATTTGATTTATGACTATGAGGATGTAGAGATTCAGAATGATTCCGATTTAGCCAAGATCGATTCTATTGAAAGTGAAATCGAAGACCTGTTGACTAAATTAAAGACGAAAGATAATAAGAATTTTTACCGTAAGGTGTACAAACAGGCAAAAGGAGAAGTACAGAAAAAGATTAATCAGTACAGGAGCAGTTTAGGAGGCTCTAGTACACAAACGCCAACAGACCAAACTACAAGCAACACAACCACAGAGTCCACCGAAGGTGATAACAGCAGTGGAAGCACTACAGAAAGCAATGTAGACGACAGTGATGATAACGATAGTGGTGGTAGTAACGAAGAGTTTGGTTGGCAGAATTAAAAGCAGAGTACCAAGGTTTCATCGCCTGGTACTCTTTGACAACACATCACAAAAGAGATAGAGGAGACCCAACAGCCCCAACAGTCTCAAAGAGTCTCACAATCGAAACACATTAACTGTTCAAGAGTTGTGGGACATTGCAGAACATTATGACTTTAATCCAAAAGATTTTGAAATCTTTAAGAGTAATACGTGTCACACAGTCAAAAGACTTGGTAACAAAGGATTCATTGATGAAATAGTTAACAAAGAGTACATTGAAATTTATTGGAATAATAAGAATCGTTTATGTGCTTGTTATCTTTTAGCTATGATAGATTATCTATGTAGATTAGAGAATTTACCATTGATAGAGAAGTTTGACTGTATTAGGGGATATAGATTACCAAAGCTGGTATATCCATATTCATTCAATTTTATCAATAATGAAGAGTTACTTGATAGTGCTTTAGCCAAGGCAATCCCTGAGTTTTACAGACATGGCCTAGTGGTGGGAGATATCTTCAACGTGTACTAATTAGAAAGTGCTGTAAAGGCTTTTAGCCCAGTACAACACTTGATTGAGTGAGGTTTATCAAGAAGTTAGTGATTTTTCTAAAACGAAGGAGGAGCAGCTGCAGAGAAGGAGTTAGCTTTTAATGAGAAAAGAGAAGCGGCTAAAGAAATGTTATCTGACGGTGTATCAGTAAACAAAATTCATAAGTATCTTAAACTCCCAATAGAAACCATTACAGAATTACAAAAAGAGTTTAACCGAGAAAACTCTGATAAAGGTGATGATGTAGAACAATAAATTCTAAATTTCAGAACACCCTAATTTAATCGTTAGGGTGTTCTTTGTTATGAGCTTTAGCCAAGATAATTTCTTTGAGCTTTAGTAAGTAATTTTAAAAAACAAGAGGTTTTTCAGAATTAAACGTTGCATTATTAATTAGAGGTGTTTGTGGCTATTTAGCCAAGCATTCTAAAAATAATGAAGGAGGTTCAGATTATGAACAAAATTAATTCTGAAGAAATTAAAAACAAAAAGAAACAGGTTGACAAAATACCAATCTATCACAAACAAAATTTAACAATCCAAGAAGCGACCGAGTATTCTAATATCGGAATACATCGCTTAAATCTTTTGGTTAGCGATCCAAGTTGTACCTTTGTTTTACACGTTGGAGCAAAACGTTTAATCAAAAGAGAGCTGTTTGACGAGTTTATTAAGAATGCTAGCTATGTTTAGAATCGCAGTGAGTTAAAGTTAAAGAGCTTTAGCTAAGAACAATGAGACTGGGCAGAACTTTAGCCCAGTCTTTTCTTGTGTAAAGGAGTGTGCTATACTAATAGTATTATCGCACCTCTTTAGAGAGGAGTGTTAAATTTGGCAAACAAAAAAGATAAAAAAGGTAGAGTATTAAAAGAAGGAGAAGATCAATTAAATGATGGTCGTTACCGTTACAGATATACGGATACTAATGGTAAACGGCATGCAATCTATTCTTGGAAGTTAACAACAACAGATAGACTTCCAGCAGGAAAACGACAATGTAAATCTCTTCGAGAAAAAGAATCTGATCTACAAAAGGATCTAGCAGATGGAATTAATACATACGGTGCACAAATTACTGTTAACGAGTTAGTTAAACGTTATTTAGATACCAGAACTGAACTATCAATAAATACAGATAAAGCATATAGTGTTGCTTTTAGATGTCATATTAAACCATCAACACTGGGTAAAAGGAAAATAGTGGATGTAAAATATTTGGATGTTCTTGATTTTTATAAGAATTTACGTACTGATAAAAATCTTGCATATTCAACTATTTATAATATTCACAGTATTTTACATCCTGCTTTTCAGTTAGCAGTTATGGATAATTTAATTAGATACAATCCATGTCATAATTGTTTGAAAAGTTATAAAAAACCGAAAACACCAAGAAATGCATTAACATTGCAACAACAAGAGCATCTTTTGGAATTCTTAAAAGATGCATCCACGTCATTTCATTTTTATTACTCTTTTATTTATTTCTTACTAAATACAGGTATCCGACTAGGTGAAGCAATTGGTTTAACCTGGGATGATATTGATTTTGATAATCATATGATTTCTGTAAATCACCAGTTATTGTATGGGAGAAATAAAGTAGATAATAAATTAAATAGAGGAATTAATGCTAAAAGATATTGTGCAACAGCTACTAAAAGTTCAATTGAACGTTTTGTTCCGATGTCAGATGCTTTACTTATGTTTTTACAGAAATATTATAGGGACACTGCTGAAGTGAGAGAAAAGGGTAATTATGTTGTTGACGGTTATGCTAATTTTGTTTTCTACAGTAAAAGAGGTAATTTATTAATACCACAAACAACAACTAGAACGTTTAAAAAAATAAAAATATGTTATAATAATGCAGAATTAAAAAAATCTAAAGCAGAGAACAGAGAGCCTATTCTATTAGATAATTTTTCACCACATATTTTAAGACATACTTTTTGTACAAGAATGGCAGAAAAGGGAATGGATGTTCGCGTGCTACAAAAGATCATGGGACATTCTGATATTAATCTTACAATAAGTGTTTATGAACATACTAACAATGATTTATTACTAAATGAGTTGAATAGAATTGTATAATTATGTAAATTTATTTAGTTTAATTTGGTTATATTTATGACCCAATTTATAACCCAATTCAGACAAAGATATGAGAATTTATGATGGTTTATGCCAAAATTCTTTGATTTAAAATGCTTGACAAATTAGAGTAGCTTGAGGTATATTGTATTTCACTTTGACGATAAATTCATTTTATGAAAAGAGAAAAGGTGGGAAATTTATGACA